>WSSedL1CaDRAFT_10000513_pt1 | contig 27202 bp, 20 predicted proteins | sample WetSurSL1Cattail_FD_9464 | JGI IMG/M metagenome (IMG submission 9464)
AAAGATGCGGATATGACACAACCAGGATATGGCGGTGTCAAAATGGTCCTGCGGATTCTTGAGGAAGCAGCCGAGCCTGCCGTTATTCACATTGTCGGTTCATGCAGGGATATTGCTGCTGCAGGAAGGCTAAGACCCGAGCTCTTCCGTAAAAAATGCAGGGCTGTATATCTGAATGCCGGATCAGCTATAGATAACGGTTCGTTAGAATACAATGTAAATTTGGATCCCATATCATACTCATACATATTCTCATTACCATGTCCGGTTTTTTGGATGCCGTGTTTTGAAAAAGCACCGGCTCCGCCTTATTCAGCTACTTTTGAAATGGGGACTTACAGTACATATTATAATTTTGACCAGAAAGAAATCCTGCCTTACCTGTCTGAGAGCGTACAGAAGTATTTCTGTTATGCCTTGGGCAGGGTGATGGATACAAAGTGGCTATCCTATATATCTTATACAAAGAATCAATCCCTGTTTGATTTTTGTACCAGGCAGATAAGGAATATGTGGAGTACATGCGGATTCCTCCATGCCGCCGGAATGGCGGTATCAATGGATGGTAAGCTTATAAGGGAAAGTGAAGCCGGAACGGATGGTTTATTTACTTTTAAATCCATTAGGATGGAATGCAGTAAAACCGGCAGGACGGAATGGAATTTCACAAGTGACCCGTCAAACAGATATATCTTTAAAATTCAAAATTTACAGGCATATAAATCAGCAATGACTAATGCTTTGAGGGTATTGCTTCAAAGGCTTTGATTTTCACAGGGAATTTCTGACTTAGGAGGAGGCTTGAATATGGATTACAAAGAAGATTGGGATAGAGCAAGCGAAAGAATCAATGCATGGTGGAACCGTGAAATAATAGATAGAATTGCAATTCAAGTGACAGCACCCAAGACTGATAATGTTACTCATAAAGATAGAAATTACAGTTTGGTGGAACGCTGGACAAATCCGAATGCAATAATCGAACGGTATGAAAACATGTTTGAAAATACATATTTTGGGGGAGAGGCTTATCCTTATCTCATTGTAACACTTGGCCCAAGTATAATAGGTGCTTTGTTAGGATGCGAGCTGGTATTTGATGAGGGCACAAGCTGGCAAAAGCATTTTATGTCGAATATTGAAGATTTTAGAAAGGTAAAATTCAATAAAAACAATAAATGGTATGAAATCATTAAAAATATTACCGATGCTGCAGTAGAACATGCCCAAAACAGATATTTTGTATCAATTGCCGATCTTGGAGCTTCAGGAGATATTCTTGCATATATGCTGGGTTCTGAACAATTGTGTTATGACCTTATTGAAAATCCTGATTCAATAAAAAATGCGATAGATTACATAATGAATCTGTGGTTTATGATATATAACGAATTATTCACCAAAACCAACAAATATATGACAGGCTCATGCATGTGGTTGAGTGCATTGTCTTCAGGAAAGACATACCCTTTGCAGTGCGATTTTTCTGCAATGATTTCACCTAAAATGTTCGAAGAATTTTTTATCCCGGAAATACAGGCTCAATGTAGATTTTTGGATGATCCGATATATCATCTTGATGGGAAAGAGGCAATCATGCATCTGGACACTTTATTGGAAATTCCGGAATTGAAGGCTATTCAGTGGTGCCCAGGGGTTACCGGCGGAGAAAATAAATCAATGCTGCAGTGGATACCGCTGTTAAAGAAGATACAGGCCAAGAAAAAAGCGATCCATATAGAGGTTGACAGGAATGAAATCGATGAGCTATTGACTCATATTTCTCCGTATGGCTTAATGCTAAACACTACTTGCGGCAGTGTTGAAGAAGCAAAGTATATACTGAAAAGACTTACGGCACGATGATAAAGATTCCCAGAACCTCATTAATCATAGCATACTGCTTCAGGATTAGTTTTCTTCATGGCTTCATTAATCATATATACTGTTGCAAAAGCATAGAAGTTTGATGTGGTTGACAGCTTTTCATGTCCAAACATTTCCATTATGACAGTGAGAGGCATTCCTTGCCGGTATAAATTCATAGTACTTGTCTATCTTTGCCTGTCAGTGTGATAAAGGGTGCCTTGACATTAACAAGATACAGATCTTTACAAAAAGGGCAAGGGAAATGATGTTTCATATTCCTTAACATTGGAGGATGATATTGTTGAAAACATTATGAAATGCTAGGAACTTGACAGCTACAAACTGAGTTAGGTAAATAATCCAAACCCGTATAACCATTAGTAATAGTGGCTTATACGGGCTTTTATAATTTATTTCGTAAACTACCGCTAGCTAGTAACAACAATAGTTTATAATTTAATCCCTGAAAACCTCTTTTTATATTTCAATGAGAATACCTTGCTTATGACAGTAACTAAAGACACAGATGCTTATAGTCAACTTTACATAAGAATGAGTACGGATGAAGGCGAAACTTGGGCAAACGAAAAGAATATTACTGGTAGTGCTCAAAGTGCAAGATACTCGGATATAGCGGTAATGGAAGATGGCACACTTGTAGTAGTATTTATGCATAATAATGATAGAAGTGCATCAAACGGTTCGCCTTTGAGTGTTGTGAAATTTAACATGGAATGGTTAATGCAGTAATTTAACTAAACTATCTCTTTGCGAAGGTTGCCCAGAATCTCGCAGAGTAATGTCAATAAGTCCTGAGCTCTTGCGGAAGTATCATATAGCATAATAAGCATCATACAATTGCACCTACCCTTTATTGTATCTGTTTTGGGGTTTTTAACAAGACCTCAATTGCTTCATTTGTCATATATAAATAACGAAATCCTTTATTTCTTTTTGTATTACTTCAGGATAGGGTTCTGTTTTATCACCAACTTAATTCTTGCCCTTGAATAATAACACATGGGTAGAAAAACGAACCCTATATCAGAAAAATTCTATTGCGGATTAACGTAATATGATTCATAATGAATTAAGATTACTCAAATAATGGAAAGGCATTATACGTCTATTGGAGGGGAAGACAACATGTTTAAGGTCTTTCTTGTCGAGGATGAGATCGTGGTGCGCGAAGGCATACGTAAGAACATTCATTGGGAGTCGTATGGCTTTCTTTATTCAGGCGATGCTCAGGACGGAGAACTCGCTTTGCCCTTGATTCGACAGATACAGCCCGATCTTCTGATTACAGATATCAAAATGCCATTCATGGATGGACTGGCACTGATAGAGCTGGTCCGCAGGGAACTACCAAGGACAAAAATCATCATCATCAGTGGACACGACGATTTCTCCTACGCGCAGCAGGCTATACGCATGGGCGTGGAGCAATACCTGCTGAAGCCGATCGTAAAAGGAAAGATGGTAGAGATCCTGGTTGAGCTGTATAAGAAAATGGAAGCCGAACAACAGCAGCAGGAATACCTTGCAAGGTTTCAGCGGGAAGTCCAGGAATACGAGACTTTTACACGCAGGAGGCTTTTCGAGCAAATCGTCACCGGCGGCCTGAGCGTATTGGAAATCTCCGAAACCGCGAAGGCGTTGGACATCGATGTGAATGCCCCATTCTACAATATCGTGCTTTTTTCTCTGAATAGCGCCGGATACGATGGAAGTGCGCCAGAGAGCTATACGGACGTGCTCGAAGCGATACAGGACAAGATCAAGCAGTTTATCGCCGGCCATCCGGAGACGATTCTATTTATATGGAATGTCACAACCTACGCAGTTTTGGTAAAGGGTGGGCAGGACGATATCACATGGCGGACCGGCGATTGTATCAAGAACATCCAGAGCTGCTGTTCCATGGCCGGCCGTGATGTAAACTGGCATATCGCATGCGGCACTCCGGTTTCGCGTCTTGGTGCCATCCCAGCTTGCTTTGCGGAGGCGAGCCGCGTTTTGTCCTATCGCTATCTTTGTCCGGAGGAGCATATCCTGTCTGAAGCGAACATCCTGGAATTTCGGAAAAAGGCCGGCAGGGGAACGGACACAGGTAAAAAGGGAATCGATCAGGAACGTATTAATAACTTTTTAAGCAACGGAGCGAGAGAGGAAATCGACCGTTTTATAGATCAATTGCTGCAAAGCGCTGATGGGGAAGACGTTTCCCTGCCAATGTTCTGCAGGTATATGGCCATGACGGTTTACTTCGCGGCGGCGGAGTACCTGGATTCGATCGGCTGCCGCGCGGACAGCTTCTGGTCGCTGGAGCTTCGGCCGAATGACAGCGTTTCGACACCGGAGGAAGTGCGCCAGTATGCACGCCAGGTCATGGGACAGGCAATCGAGCTGCGCGACCACGAAAGCAAAAAGCAGCAGCGCGACCTGCTGAACCAGGCGATCGAGTTCATCGACGAGTATTATCGGGAGGAGTCGATATCACTCGACAGGGTGGCCCAAAAAGTGAACATCAGCCCAAACTACTTTTCGGCAATATTCAGCCAGGAAGTCGGGCTAACCTTCATAGAATATCTCACCAGCAAACGGATCAACGAGGCGAAGCACATGCTCCGCCAAGCGGACAAGCGTTTGGGAGAGATTGCGTTCGCAGTCGGGTATAAGGACCCCCATTATTTCAGCTTTGTGTTCAAGAAAGTTACGGGTTGCACGCCTAGTGAATATCGCAGAGGAGACAAGCAGTGAGCGTAAATTTCCGGCAGAAAGCGAGAAACGGGAAAATAACCATGCAGAGCAAGCTCTGGAGTATGATCCTGATCGTTTCGTTTCCGCTGATGATTGTCATCATTGCGATCGCGTCCATCGGGATCGGGTATGTGCTGCAGTATAACGCGATACTGAACAATGTTACGACGGCATCGGACTTCAACCGGAACTTCAAGGATGACGTCGATCTGAAAATGTACTATTATGTGATCGAAAGCCAGTATTCTGAAGGCCTGCCGGTCAGGGAGGTGCAGTCTGCGGAGACGATAGCGCGAAAGCTGATCGATACGACGACGGAAAAAGACAGTCTCCGCGCCATCAGCAGCGTGCTGAATCTGTGCCATAACCTGGAGGAGAAAATTAATGAGATCGCTGTAACAAAGGAGTACAATTCCCGTGAGTACCAGCTGGAAAACAACATCTATATTCTGACGGACCTGATTCAGGAGTACATGTACACCTACCTTTATTACGAGGCGGTGCATCTGGACGCTCTTCAGACAACCATGATCAGAAACATGGTCGTTTTGATGAGTGTAGTTGTTGTTCTGTCGCTGGTGCTGCTATATTTTCTTTTGGCAAAATCGAGAAATCTAAGCCGCAGGATCGTCGATCCGATCGACAGGATCTGCGAGCGTTTGGAAGCGATCGGCAAGGGCAGTCTGCTGGTGTGCGAACCGATTCAGGCCGATGTGGAGGAAGTGCAGCTTCTTTCGGATGGCATAGAGAGCATGGTCGGGCATCTTAAGCGGCAGATCGATAAGAACACCGAGCAGGAAAAGCAGCGCCGGCGCACTGAATTGGCGTTGCTGCAGGCGCAGATGAATCCGCATTTTCTTTATAACACGCTTGATACCATTATCTGGCTGATCGAGTCCGGGGAAATCAGCGAATCGGTCACGATGGTCAGCAGTTTGTCGAATTATTTCCGTTTTTCCTTGAGTCGCGGGAAGAACGTCATCACGCTTGCGGAGGAAGAACAGCACATTCGAAGCTATATGGAAATTCAGCAGATGCGTTACCGGGATCTGATGGAATACGAAATTGACATTCCGGATCAAATGAAATACTTCATCCTGCCGAAGCTTACCCTGCAGCCGCTGGTGGAAAACGCGCTGTATCACGGTATTAAAAACAGACGCCGCAAAGGGTTTATTCGTGTGACCAGCAGAATGCAAAATGAATGCATGATTCTGGAAGTGACGGATGATGGGCCCGGCATGACTGAGGAACGCCTGGACGAGGTGCGGGCGTCACTGGCAGAAGGCAGACGTGAAGGGTTCGGGCTGAGGACAGTGCATCAGAGAATTCAAATACTGTTCGGCAGGGAATACGGTTTAGCTTTGGAAAGTACACTGAATGTCGGAACAAGGGTCATCGTAACGATTCCCATGCAGACTGTTGAAGAGTCCAGCGGCTAAATTAGTGCAGTTTTTTGCGACAGGAGATGGAAAAATGAAAAAAAGGAAGTTTGCTATAGCCGCCTGTCTTGTGCTTTTGCTTTGCGGATGTGGAAAAGAAGTACAGCCTACGGCGGATGTAACGAAAGATAAACCGATCGTGGTCGGGTTTTCGCAAGTCGGCGCGGAATCGGAATGGCGGGTGTCCAATACCGAGAGCGTTAAGGCTGCGCTGTGCGAAGAAAACGGATATGATTTGATATTTGACGATGCCCGGCAGCAGCAGGAAAACCAGATCCGGGCAATCCGCACCTTTATCCAGCAGGACGTGGACTACATTGTGTTCTCTCCAAAAGTTGAAACGGGCTGGAAGACGGTTCTGCAGGAAGCGAATGAGGCCAATATACCCGTCATCATGATCGACCGCGATATCGAAGCGGAAGACAAAGGCCTTCTTGCGGCGTATATCGGTTCGGACTTCCGCAAAGAAGGCGAAAAAGCCGTCCTGTGGCTGGAGAATCTGCTGGAAAAACAGGGGAGAAGGGCAAACCCCATCCGGATCGTCGATATTCAGGGAACGATCGGCTCTGCCGCGCAGATTGGCCGGACCGCTGCGCTGGAGCAGGCGATTGCAAGGCATTCCAACTGGGAGATGGTTTCGCAGGAATGCGGTGATTTTACCAGGGCAAAGACTTACGAAGTCATGAACGAAATTTTGAAGCAGACAAAAGACATAGATGTGGTTTACTGCGAGAACGACGGCGAGGCGCTTGGCGCGATCGATGCAATGGAAGAGGCGGGATTAAAATGTAATGCGAATGACGGCGTGGTCGTCATCTCGTTCGACGCGACAAAGCTTGCATTGGAATACTGCCTGAAGGGAAAAATCGGGCTGGATGTGGAATGCAACCCGCTGCAGGGCCCCTATGTCGACGGGATAATCAAGCAACTACAACGCGGGGAGTCGATCGAGCGGGAAAAATATATCGAAGAAACCTATTTCGACTGCTTCACCATCACACCGGGAATGATTAAAAGCAGGAAATACTGAGAAGTTGGAACCGGGTTTCCAGCGATTCCGTCTCTTTTGGCGGGGTCGTTTTTTTACTGTATACAGTTGAAAAATTACTATCGAATTCGGATATGTAAGGGATTGTAATTTCCATTGTTCGATTTCTTATCCAGGTGGTTGAAATTCTTACGCGGTTCTTCCACGGAGATTGCTTTCTATTTATACGATATGATATAGATATAGAAGAAGGTATATCTTCAAAATAATATTATATATTGGGAGGAAATCGAAGTATGAAAAAATTCATTACAGTTCTTCTTGTTGTGGCACTGGCACTTGGATTGATGAGCGCATGCGGTACACAAGCACCGGCAGCAACCGACACACCTGCGGCAGCTACCGTAGCGCCGGCAGCTGAAGCAACTCCGGCAGATGAAGCAGCAGCTCCTGCTGCTAAGGAACTCATTAAAGTTGGTATCGTCAACAATCCACCTTCCGAGTCCGGATATCGCGCAGCGAATGTGGCAGACTTTGAAAAAGTCTTCACGGAAGCGAACGGATACAAGGTCTCGACTTTTTACAGCCTGAAGAATGATGAGCAGTTGAATGCAGCTCAGCAGTTCGTTACCGACGGTGTAGACTATCTTCTTATCTCAGCCGCCGCTACAGATGGATGGGATACTGTTCTTAAAACTGCCAAGGATGCCGGCGTTAAAGTGTTCCTCTTCGACCGTATGATGAAAGCTGATGAGAGCCTTTATGAAGCTGCCGTTGTTTCCAACATGGCAAATGAAGGCGCTACAGCTGTAGCCTGGTTGAAATCACAGAACCTGCCGGAATACAATGTCATCCACATTCAGGGCGCAATGGGTTCCGATGCGCAGCTTGGCCGTACAGGCGCGTTAGATGCTGAATTTGCAGCCGGCACCATGAAAAAGGTTGTACAGCAGACCGCTACTTGGGATGAAGCCACGGCTAAGCAAATTGTAGAATCAGCAATCAATTCCAAAGAAAAATTCAACGTTATCTATGCCGAAAATGATGGCATGGCAAAGGGTGCTGTTGCAGCGCTTGATGAAGCTGGTATCACTCACGGCGTTGACAAGGATGTCATTGTAATGGGCTTCGATTGTAACAAGTGGGCGCTTAGGGAACTGCTTGCAGGCAAATGGAACTATGACGGTCAGTGCAGCCCCTTCCAGGCCTCTGTAATCGAAGGAATGATAAAGAAACTTGAAGCTGGCGAGACGCTTGCAGAAAAGAAGGTTATTTCTGAAGAGAAAGGTTTTGATGCAAAGACTCTTACGCAGGCGGATATTGATACATATGGTCTTGGCGAATAATCAGTAAATCCTCCTCTGCCTGACAACTTAAAGTTCGATCAAGTATATGCGGTGCGGTGTATGCGGATATTTTCCGCATACACCGCCATCTTTAAGAAAATTCCAACGCTTAAAGGACGGTTATCTATGCAAAACGACATCGTTTTAACCATGCGGAATATATGCAAAGCATTTCCGGGTGTACGCGCCTTGCAAAATGTGGATTTCACTCTTCGCAAAGGCGAGATTCACGCCCTGATGGGTGAGAATGGAGCCGGCAAGTCAACCTTAATCAAAGTTTTGACAGGCGTATTCCCGAAAGATTCAGGGCAAATCCACATAGCGGGTATTAACAAAGATATTACTGTAAAATCACCTCAAGAGGCTCAGAATTTAGGAATCAGCACGGTTTATCAGGAAATATCCCTTTGCCCTAACCTTACTGTTGCCGAAAATATATTTATCGGGCGGGGTAATTACCGTTTCGTAAATTGGCGCTCTATGGTAAAGAAGACAACGGAGATACTTGCGAAACTTAATATCCCGGCGAGAGCCACTCAACAGCTTGACACCTGCTCGCTGGCTGTACAGCAAATGGTAGCCATTGCCCGCTCCGTGGACATGGACTGCAAAGTACTAATACTGGACGAGCCGACCTCCTCGCTGGACGAACACGAGGTTGCAAAGCTTTTTTCCCTTATGCGCGAACTGAAGTCCCGCGGTGTTGGCATCATCTTCATAACGCATTTTCTTGAACAGGCGTACGAGATATGTGACAGGATAACCGTTTTGCGCAATGGCGAGTTCGAAGGAGAGTACGAAGTAAAGGATTTGCCGCGCGTACAGCTCATTTCAAAGATGTTGGGTAAAGAACTTGACGATATATCAACGCTGCAAAATCGAAAGGCATTTCAAGCCGAGGCGGACGACAAGCCTGTATACGAGGCATTTGGGTTATCAAGCGCGGAGGGGACAAAAGCGTTTGACTTCAAAATTAACAAGGGAGAAGTAAACGGGTTTACCGGGCTTCTTGGATCTGGCCGCAGCGAAAGCGTACGTGCTATATTCGGCGCCGATAAAATTACCGGCGGCAGGGTGAGAGTAAACGGAAAAAACGTTAAAATAAAGAAGGCAAAGGACGCAATGATGCATGGTATCGGGTATCTGCCCGAGGACAGAAAACAGGACGGTATCGTTGAGGATTTGTCCGTGCGTGAAAATATTATACTTGCGCTGCAAGTAATTAAGGGCTTTTTTCGGCCGTTTTCCAAAACTGAGGCGGAAGCCTTTGCTGATAAGTACATAAAATTATTAGGGATAAAAACCGCATCGACGGATACGCCCATAAAACAACTCTCGGGCGGTAATCAGCAAAAGGCGATACTTGCACGCTGGCTGCTCACAAATCCAGAATATCTTATCCTGGACGAACCGACGCGCGGTATTGACGTCGGTACAAAAGTTGAAATACAAAAGCTTGTACTCAAGCTTGCCGAACAGGGCGTCAGCGTTACGTTTATTTCATCCGAAATAGAGGAGATGCTTCGCACTTGTTCGCGGCTCATCGTTATGCGTGATCGAAATATTGTTGGCGAATTGAGGGACGAGGATATGACGCAGGCTAAAATTATGCATACAATAGCGGGGGGGGCAGCTCAAAATGGCTAATGGTTTAAAGAAACTTGCGAGGTCTCAATTGGTTGTCCCGTTGCTTGCGCTTTTTTTGCTGATTGTTTTTAATTTAATCAGAGATGTTGGATTTTTCTCTATAACCCTTACAACCAACAACGATGGGAACACTGTTCTTTCAGGGAATATAATCAGTATCTTAAACGGCGCATCCGAGCTTGTTATTTTGGCAATCGGTATGACGCTGGTGACAGCGTCGTCGAGAGGACAGGATATCAGTGTTGGCGCAGCGGCGGCAATAGCGGGCAGTATTTTTGTCAGTGTGCTTCGCGCGAATCAAATTACAATACCAATTATTCTTGTCGCCTTTTTGGCAAGCTGTATCGTTGCAATTCTTTTCGGCGTATTCAACGGCACATTGGTTGCCGCGTTCAAGATTCAGCCGATGATTGCGACATTAATACTGTTTTCTGCCGGACGCTCTATAGCTTATTGGATAAACGGCGGGGCAACGCCTACTGTTTCAAGCCCGCTGTTAGTTAATATCGGAAGTTTTATTCCGGGCATCCCAATACCCACACCCATTATTATCATAATAGTGTGCGGGGTGTTGATTTGGCTTGTCTTGAGGTTCACCAATCTCGGGTTATACACACAAGCGGTTGGAATCAACGAAAGGTCTGCACGCCTAAACGGAATCAACGCTGCCTGGATAAAACTGTTATCATTTATGATACTTGGCATATGCGTTGCTATTGCGGGCTGTATCAAAGTCTGCAGAATAGGACTTATTAATCATGAAACCCTTCTTTTGGATGTTGAAATGGACGCTATTTTGGCGGTCGCCATCGGAGGCAATTCTCTAGGCGGCGGAAAATTCAGCTTGATCGGTTCAGTGATAGGGGCATATATCATTCAGGCGTTGACGGTTACGCTTTATGCCATGAAGGTTCCTTCAACGGCGGTAAAAGCCTATAAGGCAATTGTTATTATCGCCATCGTTATACTTAGTTCGCCAATAGTAAAAGAATATGCCCTTCAGCTGCGCGATCAGCTAATAAAAAAACCGACGAAAATAACGGAGAATTAATGATATGACAAAGAATAGAGGCTTAATTGCCGGAATACCGGAAAAAAAACGCAGGGAGCCTATTTCCAACACCAGTTTGCTCTTGAGAATAACGATTTGCACCTTTATTGGCATGTACGTACTTGCCATGCTTGTCTGGGGTCGCGGGTTCCTGAATCCTCAGCAGTTCCTTGATCTTTTCAATAACAATGCGTTTTTGATCGTGATTGCCTGCGGACTGACTATAGTTATGATGGCAGGCGGTATAGATATTTCGGGGGGAGGCATAACCGCGCTTGTGACCATGGTTTGCATTGTTTATCTGGATGACCATGGCGGCAGCGTACCAGGCTCGTTGTGTTTAGCTTTGGGCATAGGGATAGCGTTCGGACTGGTTCAGGGAATATTGATATCATATCTGGATATACAGCCCTTTATTGTTACTTTAGCGGGTATGTTCTTTGCAAAAGGTATGATAACCATAGTCAGCGCTGTTCCGCGCACAGCGGCGCAGGAAACCTTTCTCGCCCTTAAGCAGTTTCGTTTCGAAATTCCAGGTATCGGTTATTATGGAAAGACCGGCAATTTTATTCCCGCCAAAATTGAGCTCGGCGTAATAGTAGCTATAGCTATAGTATTAGCTATAGCGGTAATTCTGAAATGGACGCGATTCGGGCGCAACCTCTATGCGGTAGGCGGCAACAAACAGAGCGCGTTAATGCTCGGCATCAATGTAAAGCGCACAAAATTCTATTCCTATTTGCTGGCCGGGTTGTTATCCGGAATCGGCGGCTATGTCTATCTGCTGCATACAGGGGCAGGAGACGCAGCCAATGCTACTGCCGCAGAAATACAGGCGATTGCATCTGCTATTATCGGTGGGACATTATTAACCGGCGGCGTTGGCAGTGTAATCGGTACGCTTTTCGGGGTGCTTATTTTAAAGACGATCACCAGTATTGTGGTTACTTCAGGGCTTAGGGAGCCATATTGGCAGAGCATTACCACCGGTCTTATGCTGTGCTTCTTTATTTTGCTTCAGAGCGTTGTTCTCGCACTTCGTGAAAAGGGTGGATTTAAACTGCAGCTGCCGGAATGGATGAAGTTAAAGAGCAAAAAATCCGGAACAGATATTACACCTGGAAAAGACTTGACATAGTAGCGGAAAGTGATCTGTAAGCTTGTTTCATAATCACTTCCTTATTTTAGGCAGACTTTGCACAAATAAAGTGATATTATGTAAATATATATTTGTTACGATTTGACTAGTCCTTGTAAAATTATCAATTACATTATATGAAAGAAGGTAATTTTTAATGGTAATTTTCAAAGTGACATCGGATTTTTTCATATCTGTACTTAAGTTTATTTCGAATATCATAAACAATATTATTAAAATAAAGACAATACGTATAAAACTTATATTAGCGTTTGCCGTTCCGATTGTTTTTCTCATGATTCTGGGTATCATATCCTATTCAAGCGCATCAGGCGCCGTACGCAATGTTGCGCAGCTCTCAACCGTCGCAACAATGGAAAACGGCGGCAAATATATGGACGTCGTTTACTCATCAATAGAAGACCTTAGTAGACAACTTCTTATTAAGAAAGATATCCGTGATTATCTCTCGGATACGTCAGACAGCAGCAAAGACCCGGCCGCTGCAGCTGAACTGTACCGAAACGTGTCCAACGACTTATTGAATATTTCGTCAACCAGCGAGTATGTTTCAAACATTTATCTGATAGGTGACGGCAATAAATCCATTCTACCTTCAGGCTCAAAATCGTCCTCGGATTTTAACATGGACTCCGTAAAGGATTTTGATTTGTTTAAGGAAATGGAAAAATTGAAAGGAAAAACCGTATGGCTGGGTTCGCATAAAGAGATTGATGATAAGATGGGCATTATCGTAAAAAATAACTCGGTTACCGCCCTAAAGGAAATAAAAAGCACAACGACCGGAGATTTGATAGGGATATTGATTATCGACCTTAAAATGGATCTGATACAGGAATTCCTGGACGGCATGAATCTCGGCAAAGGAGGAGAAGTACATCTCGTAAGCCCGGATAAAGCTGACTTTGCAAACAATGGTACTGATAATAAAAGTGGTTTAATTGCGAATCAAAAATTTTATAACGATATTATATCAAGTAAAAATGAAAACGGATCTTCGGAAGTAAATTACAAAGGGGAACTTTACCTTATGACTTACTCCAGGATAGGAGATTCAGGATATACTATTATCGGTTTAATACCGACCTCCGAATTGAATGCTTCCGCAAAACAGATTATAAGTACAACTGTTATTTTTGTCATTCTTGCCGTCATAATTGCCTCGGGAATCGGTATATTTATGGCAAACAGCATGAGCAGGACTATAAACAGGATTATTAAAGCCTCAGGACAGGCTGCTTCCGGTGATCTCACCGTAAATCTGGTTTCCAAACGGCATGATGAACTCGGTCATCTCACAAAGAGCATTAATTCGATGATTTCCAATATGAGGCGTCTGATCGAACAAACATCAGGCATTGTTCATAACGTTAAGGAGAATATTGACATATCAACGGACAATTTAGCTGAATTATCGGAGAGAATCGCCGAAGTATCGGGCACCACTGCGGAAATGTCTGCTGTAACCGAGGAAACAGCAGCCTCTGCAGAAGAAATGACTGCAACATCAATTGAGATTGAAAGTGCTGTACGGTCTATTGCCGACAAAGCGCAGAACGGATCTGCTCTAGTCAGTGAGATAAGCAAACGCGCTCTGGAATTAAAAGAAAATGCGATTGTTTCTCAAAATGCAGCTCATGATATACGCAACGATATAGATTCAGAGATGAAAAAGGCATTGGAACAATCCAAAGTGGTTAAGAATATAAATGTTCTTACAGACTCCATACTTCAGATAACCGAGAAGACAAGCCTGCTTTCGCTGAACGCTGCAATTGAGGCCGCCAGGGCCGGAGAGGCGGGTAAGGGGTTCGCGGTCGTAGCCGATGAAATACGAAAACTTTCGGAGAGATCAAAGAATACTCTCAATAAGATCCAGAATGTAACCATGGGGGTCATAGTATCGGTAAAAGACCTTGCGTCAAGCTCGGAGAAAGCTTTGGATTTCATTGATGCAAAGGTGATCAACGATTACAAAACGATGGTGGGAATCGGGGAACAGTATTACAGTGATGCGGCGTCGATTCAGGATCTCGTCACCGATTTTTCAGCAACTTCTGAAGAATTGCTTGTATCAATACAGAATATGGTCAAAGCCATAAATGATGTTACCGTTTCAAACAGCGAGGAAGCCCAGAGAACACAGAATATTTCTCAGAAAGCTTTGGACGTAATGGAAAGAGCATCCAAGGTCTCGAAATTGATGAAAGCGACGAAGCAAAGTTCCGAAAGTCTGTCAGAGAGTGTTTCAAGGTTTATGGTATAGTAAAGAGGTTCAATCTGGCAATAAAAAACAGCGGTCATTTATGGATAAGGCTGAAAAGTTTATCGGGCTTGTGCCAGAAGACAGCTCAAGATGGAGAAAATGCGGCACTTATTTGCTCCAGAGCCTGTATCAGTTTAAAAAGAACCAGATTGACAGGGGTTGCAACATCATATTTCCGGCCCAACTCTATAACGGTGCCCGCAAATATCTCAACCTCCGTTTTGCGTCCTGCTTCCACATCCTGAAGCATGGAGGTTTTTCCGTTGGGAGACAGCGGTTCAAGTATTTTTGCATACCTCTCAAGATCTTCATGGCGCAGGCGGATGCCTGCTCTTGCAGAGATGTCCAATACCTCCTGTGAAGCAGCAAACATAAGGTCTCTCGCTGCTCCCGGTGTTTGGAATGTTCCGTATGGAGCCCTCAGAACGGCAGAAACCTGGTTGATGCCGACATTCATCATGAATTTCCACCATTGTTCCCTGATGATATCTTCAGGTATTTTGTAAGGAACATTTGCTTTGTCGAAAAATTCCCCGACCATCTTTACCTTTTGCGACGTTTCAGAATTATTTTTGTCGCCGAAAATGATATTGCCGATGTTCCCGAAGTTGATCTCAGTGCCGGTTCTTGTTGCGTCCGTGCCCACACAGAAGGAATAGAGCATTTTATCCATGCCGTAAATTCCGCCTATGATTTCTTCGCTGGAAATTCCGTTCAGCAGTGACAGAATGATCGTATCCGGGCCGATCATATCATGTATGTCTTCTATTGTCTGTAAAAGGTGATGCTGCTTTACGGCGATGAGGATGAGGTCCGCCTTTTCTTTGGCCTCATCAGGATAAACATAGTCAAATAGGACAACAACGCCATTGATACGGATCCCTGATGAGCCATAACGACCAGCTCTTTCCCTATTTGCAATAACCTGCAGACAACCGGGAAAGTTTTCCTGGATTCTGCCCGCGTAGGCACCGCCTATTGCACCAAGCCCTATTAGATATACCTTCTTTATTTCGTTCATTTAAACTCTCCCAGGTTATGTACTTGAGATTTATTATGCCACCTGATGTATGCAAATACAATACCGTTTCCATTGGTTATCCTATGTTTTTGTGCTAAACTTATTATGACTGATGGAGCATAGCGGAGTCTTGTTTTTTTCTAAACTTCACTTTGACTTGAAGCATCGTTGAGTATAATATTAGGGAAGAGCCCCGGATGCATGGGCGAGCAGCTGACGCCAGTCAACGACCAGCCCCCGTGTGAATTTCCAATGATTCATAGAAAAGAGCGCAAAGACCTGTATGATATGCAGAGAACTTCTGAAACTTCCCGCTCTCAAAAATATTAGTGTTGCAGCCGGTGCGAACGGCCTGGAAAGGACAGTTCGCTGGGTATATACTTCCGAATGCTTCGAGGATAACAGGGAGATTGTGGATTGGCTGTATGGCGGGGAACTTGTATTTATCACCGGAAGAGATATAAAAAATGATGAAACCCTATTGCTTGATCTTATACAAAAGATTAACGACAAAAATGTTTCCGGTCTTTTGATCAATCTGGGCCCATATATTTCTGAGATACCGCAAAGTGTCGTTGAACTGGCAAATAAGCTTGAATTCCCTATTTTCACGATTCCCTGGGAAACAAGACTTGTTGATGTTACCAGAGAGATTTGTACTGCTATCATTACAAAGGAAATGGAAGAAGGGTCCATCGAAAATTTATTGGAGAATATACTCGTCAGCGAGGCATCTGAAGAAGAAAGCCTGTGGAACAGAGCCGCCTATTACGGATATCAGCTTAACGGGCTTTGTATGATGTGTATCATTGATATTTATCACTTTGCCGAGTATCTTAAGACGCATGATATCATAGACGAAAGCAGTATTCTTGAGATGAGGACGGGTTTCAAGCGAATCATCCAGGAGGTGCTTGCAAGAAACAACAGGAAGGCGCTTCTTATGCTGAGAAGTGATTCTGTATTGATCCTGATCAGATCGCAGCAAACTGACTCGGAAATTTTAAATGCGATATTTACCCAGATCAAAGAGAGTATTTCAAAAAAGCTTGGCGGCCTGGCCATAAAAATCGGCATCGGTAATGCGTATGCGAAGCTTTCAGAGATGAAAAAAAGTCTGAAGGAAGCGGAACAAGCGCTAAAGATCGCAAAACTGTCTTACGAGGAGAAAGCCTGCTACCATTTCAAAGACTTGGACATTTATTCATTGATTCTTGGGGTAGAAGATGTCCAGTTGTTGGAGAATTATTATCAGAAGATGCTTGGCCAGCTGTTGGAGCATGACAGAATCAATTCCTCCAGCCTTGTAAGCACGCTTGAGACGTTTATTAATGAAAGTGGCAATTTGTCGGCATCGGCTGAAAAGCTGTATATCCACAGGAACACATTGATCTATCGCATCAATAAAATTGAAGAAATCACCTCCGTCGATCTGCGTGAAATCAAGGAAATGATGAAATTTGAAATAGCTTTCATGATTGGCAGATATCTGAAGAATTGTTTCAACTAACTTTTGCTGTTACATTTGCATAAGTGTATTTGTGCACACTGAACAATATACACTTGGGATAAAAGATAATAAGATGAGTATAGGTCATACTATTGTGGTTAAATATATTAAATATGAATCCCAGATACACAAAACTTGCATTACAATTTAAAATACCCCTAGAAAATAATCATTATCTCCAAAAATATGAAGTTATTTAAATTGATATTGCAAAAATAATGAGAATATGATATCTTAAATACATAATTTAAAGAATAGCAGGTGCTACCTTGAAGTGCACAGGTTATTGTCGAAGATGGCTCGCTTGATTGGAATTACTCCAATCGGACGGGCTTTTTATTTGCAAAATTGTGCAGTTGAATTCTTTTATTAATAAATATAACAGGAAAAGGGTGTGAATTGTATGAAAAAATTAGAGATCATCATCAGACCGGATAAACTGGAATTGCTGAAAAAAATACTGGACGACTGCGGCTGCGGCGGTATGACCATTATGGCTGTAATGGGCTGCGGAAAGCAGAAGGGCAATGTGAATGAAATCAAAGGATTTAAAGTCAATATAAACCTTATTCCTAAAATACAGGTAAACACAATTATCGTCGATGAGATACTGGATGATGTGCTGCTGCAGATCAAGGAGCAGATATCTACCAACACAGTGGGGGATGGAAAGGTATTCATTTATGATTTGCAGGATGCTATGAGGATCCGTACAGGAGAAAGAGGGAACAAGGTTCTGTAGGATATGCCATGCATCATGGGGCTGGTCGTTGACTGAAGTCAACTGCTCGCCCATGCATCCCGGCTGGCCGCTGACTGAAGTCAACTGCCCGCCCATGCATCCTGGTTGGAGTGCTTCAGTGAAATGGGGGTAGGTACATGAGGACAATGGTGGAATTAACGGATGTAAATAAATATTATGGAGAAAATCATGTTGTCAAGAACTTGAATCTTTCGATCAATGAAGGAGAATTCCTCACCATGCTCGGGCCTTCCGGCTGCGGTAAAACTACTACATTGCGCATGATTGCGGGATTTGAACAATCCTCGGGGGGCAGTATCAAGGTAGAAGGCATCAATGTAGAAGATAAGGAGCCCTATGAAAGAGATGTGAATACTGTTTTTCAAAGCTATGCTCTTTTTCCTCATAAAAATGTATTTGACAATATTGCATTCGGCTTAAAAATGAAAAAGGTACCGAAGGCTGAGATTGGGAAAAGAGTAAACGAAATGCTCGCGATGATCCAGCTCGAAGGCTTTGAAAGGCGTATGCCTGCACAACTGTCAGGTGGGCAGAGGCAAAGGGTAGCCATAGCCAGAGCCTTGATCAACAACCCCAAGGTGCTCCTGCTGGATGAACCGCTTGGGGCGCTGGACCTGAAACTAAGGAAGCAGATGCAGATCGAGTTGAAAAGGCTGCAGAAAAAGCTGGGAATAACCTTTATTTATGTGACACATGATCAGGAAGAAGCATTGACCATGAGTGACAGGATCGCCGTTATGAAGGATGGAGTACTGGAACAGCTTGCTGCACCTGATGAAATATATGAAAGGCCGCGGACAAAATTTGTTGCGGATTTTATTGGGGAGTCCAATGTTTTTGATGCAACTGTGGCTTTGAAACGAAATGGCGTGATGACGCTCCAGACGGAGCCCGGAGCGATCCTGGCCGGAGAAGGCGATTTTACCGTTGGAGAGATGGTTCATGTATCAGTCCGGCCTGAAAAGATCAAATTTTCCGAAAGGACGTCTGAAGGATTTGAACTGGTCGGACTGGTCAAGGAACACATCTATGTCGGCTCCGTCATCAAGAGCATCGTAGTGCTGCCGGATGGCCATGAAATAAAAATAAACCGGCTTGCCGGCGATTATCTGCCTCCGGTCGCCTCCGTCGCACATTTGTATTGGGAAATTGAGCATGCTGTCGTGATGCACTCGAAGGCGAATGAAATTTACAGTATGATAGACAACATAGATTGGGGGGGGCAGAATGAATGAACCCAATCCGCAGAGAAAAACCGTAAGAAGGCGTATCAAAAAAATGCTGCCGGTAATTTCAACGGTTTCACCAGTCGGTATATGGTTACTGGTGCTTATTGCGATACCGCTGATCTATGTACTTGTTTTGAGCTTTTTATCAAGAAGCAAGGATGGCAATGTTGAATTTGCCTTCACTTTGACGAATTATACCAAGCTGTTGAATCCGGACTATATCCAGATTTATCTCACCTCGATACTGATAGCCTTTTTCAGTACGGTGATCTGTATCCTGCTGAGCTTTCCTTTTGCCTACCATATGGCTAATGGTTCTCAGAGGAAGAAAACAATCATGATGCTGCTTGTCATCATTCCCTTCTGGACCAATTCCCTGATTAGATTGTACGGGTGGAAGACTCTGCTCGGCAACGAAGGAGTTTTGAACAAATTCCTGCTATGGACCGGTTTGATCAATGAGCCGCTGCAGATCATGTTTACTGTTCCGTCGATCATTCTGGGCATGGTATATACGCTGCTGCCATTCATGATTCTGCCGGTGTATGCTACGATCGAGAAGCTGGACAGAACTCTGCTGGAGGCAGCCTGTGACCTTGGTGCGAAGCGCGTCAAGGCGTTCCTGCAAGTTACGCTTCCACTGACGGCTCCTGGGATTTTCGCCGGTTCGATTATGGTATTCATACCGTCTTTGGGGTATTTCTTTGTTTCAGATCTGATGGGCGGCGGAAATACCATGCTCATTGGCAATTTGATTAAAAATCAGTTCTACACGGCACAAAACTGGCCGCTGGGAGCATCCCTGTCCATTGTCCTCATTATCCTGACACTTGTGTTTGTTCGTATTTATACTTTGATCGGCGGGGACTTGGATGATTTGGGGGTGGCTTGAGTGAAAAAGTTGAAAACCGCTGCAATAAAATGTCTGGGGAGGCTGCATGTAGCAGTCGTATTCCTGTTTCTTTATCTTCCTATTCTAGTAGTGGTGGCGTTCTCATTCAACACCTCTAAAGTGAATATTGTATTTCAGGGATTTACACTGGAATGGTATGGCAAAATTGCCGGAAACACGAGGCTGATTGCAGCTTTTCAGAATACACTGATCGTTGCGGTGTGCAGCACGGCTATTTCTGTTGTTGTAGGTACTTTGGGGGCAATTGGCCTTCATAAATATAAATTTAGGGGTAAGGCGATCGTAGATATTCTGATGTATATTCCGGTTGTCATTCCGGAGATCATTCTTGGAATTGCCCTTCTGGCCATATTCTCGATCGCTCATCTGCCACTGGGCATATTTACGCTGATCATGGCTCATGCAACCTTTTGCATTCCGTTTGTGGTTTTTACCGTGCGGGCCAGGTTGAACGGGTTTGATCCGTCCATAGAGGAAGCTGCGATGGATCTTGGCGCAAACAGGATCCGGACGCTATTTGAAATCCTGCTGCCATCCATCATGCCGGGGGTAATGTCAGGAGCGCTGCTCTCACTTACGCTCTCCATGGATGATGTAATTATCAGCTTTTTTACAACGGGTCCCCAAAGCACTACACTGCCGATGCAGATCTATTCCATGGTGCGTTCTGGTGTATCCCCCGATGTGAATGCATTGTCCACATTGATATTGCTTGGCACAATCATCATGGTGATCCTGACACAGAGCGGCATTGTAAGAAGCATGAGAAAGAAAATCGGAAAGCAAAAGAATTTCAGAATAAATAAAAAAATGGCAGAAGAAATAACGAATTAATTTAATTATGAGAGAGGAAAGTGAATTGTATGAAAAGAGTTGTTAGTATTATCATGGCTATTGTATTGACTGGTTCAGTTCTGCTGATGGCGGGCTGCGGAAGTACAGCGGGAAAAAGCGCGTCCGGTACGGGCGGAGAGCTGAATATCTTCAACTGGACGGAGTATATGCCTCAATCGGTACTTGATGCGTTTACCGAAGAATATGGAATTAAAATTAATTACACTACATTTTCATCTAATGAGGAAATGCTGGCAAAAATCAAATCAGGCGAAAAGGGCATGTACGATGTGACTGTGCCAAGCGATTACATGGTGGATAAAATGCGGAGTGAAGGCATGCTGGAAAAGCTGGACATGTCAAAGATAGAGAACATCAAGAATATCAATGCACAATATAGAAAAATGTATTATGATCCGACTGGAGAGTATTCGGTACCTTATATGATATCCAATGCGATCCTGTGCTACAATAAACAGAAGATACCCGAAGGCATCAAGAACTTCAGTGATATTTTCGATCCCAAATATGCCAATTCCATTGTGTGCATCGATGATGAAAGAATGGTGATGGGAATGGCTGCGATTGTAGCTGGCGTGCCTGTCAACGAGACGGATACGGCGAAGCTGGACCTGATGAAGGAAAAGCTTTTTACACTCAAACCGAATGTAAAGGTGTTTGACAGCGATTCACCCAAGTCTTCCATGATAAGCGGAGAGACCTCGATAGGATATGTCTGGTGTGCGGAAGCTGCATTGGCGATGAAGGAAAACAAGGACATTGTGCCGGTGTACCCCGAGGATGGTCTTGTTCTGATGATCGACAACCTGGTTATACCTGCTGGCGCTAAAAACAAGGAAAATGCCGAGCTTTTTATCAACTTTGTACTAAAAGCTGAAACCAGTAAAATGATATCGGATGAATTCCCGTATGTAAACCCCAATGATGCGGCAAAGCCCCTGCTTTCCGAGGAATTCAAGAGCAATGCAGCCTCCAATCCACCTGCCGAAGCATTGGCAAAGGGCCAGCTGCTGAAAAACCTCGGTGACTCCGCAAGTGTATACGACGATATCTGGACTGAATTCAAAAATAAGTAGGAGTGGAGCACTGCTCCACCCGATGAATGATAGGACATCAGTGAATGGCAGGACGCCGATGAAGGACTATATCCCGGTGAACAATGGAACACCAATGAATGATAGGGACGGAGCCGAGCCCTGTCCCTATGCAGGCAATGGAATTGTCCAATTATCAGAATTAAAGTGAATATATAAGAGAAAGTGAGCGGATAAGCATGGACGATATCAAGAGAATGTATATCGATGGGGAATGGGTGCTTTCAATTTCAGGCGGGACAAGAAACACAATCAATCCAGCTAATGGGGAGATTCTTGCCACTGTGACGGAAGGGGACGAAAGAGATGTCAGAAATGCTGTTGAGGCTGCCAAAAGAGCCTTTTACAAGGATGGCTGGCAGGATACGACGCCTCAGCAGCGGGCTGATCTGCTCCTGAAGGTTGCACAAAAGCTTGATGAAAAAAGGTCGGAACTGGCGGCTATTGAGATGAAGGACAATGGAAAGCCGTTGAGAGAGACTGAATACGATGTAAATGATACGATCGAGTGTTTTAAATATTACGCAGGTATTGCATCCAAGCCTCACGGACAGACCTTTGGCGTGCCGGACGGCAGTATACAGACCATGGTTGTGCGGGAGCCGATCGGGGTATGCGGCCAGATCGTACCCTGGAACTATCCGCTGCTGATGTGTGCCTGGAAAATGGCACCGGCACTGGCAGCAGGCAATACGATCGTATTCAAGCCGTCTGAGATTACACCGCTTTCCGCAATAGAACTGTTCAAAATTTTTGACGAGACGGGCTTCCCAAAAGGGGTCGTTAATCTTGTACTGGGAGCCGGAGCAACAGTCGGACATGAGATCGCTTCAAACATGGATGTCGAGAAAGTGGCATTCACAGGCGGAACAAAGACCGGAAGAAGTATCATGCAGGCAGCGGCAGGCAATTTGAAGGGTATATCGCTTGAGCTGGGCGGCAAATCTCCCAACATTGTATTTGAGGATGCGGATTTTGAAACAGCTGTGGATTATGCTCTTTTCGGTATTTTCTGCAACCAGGGGCAGGTATGTTCGGCAGGTTCCCGCCTGTTGCTGCAGGATTCCATCTATGAAAAATTTGTTGCAAGACTGGTGGAAAGAGCGAATAATATTAAAGTAGGACCGGGGGATGACCCTGAATCCGAGATGGGACCATTGATCAGTGAAATCCATATGGAAAAGGTATTATCCTATATAGCCATTGGAACCGCAGAAGGTGCAACACTGCTTTGCGGTGGGAACAGAATACTGGGGAAGGGACTTGATAAGGGATATTTTGTTGAACCGACCATTTTTACAAATGTCAGCCCAGAGATGCGTATTGTAAAGGAAGAGATTTTCGGGCCTGTGCTGGTTATTCAGAAATTCTCCACGGAGAAGGAAGCTGTCGACCTGGCAAATGATACTGTTTATGGACTGGCTGGAGGAGTGTTCACCAATGATGGTGCAAAAGCCCTCCGTGTTATCAAAAAACTGCGCGCCGGCATTACCTGGATCAATTCATTCAATCCGACGTTTAATGAGGCGCCATGGGGAGGTTATAAGCAAAGCGGCATAGGAAGGGAACTGGGTACCTTTGGCTATGAAGAGTACACAGAGGTCAAACAGATCAACATCAATCTGAACCCATCGCCAATAGGCTGGTTCAGCAGATGAAGGTAATGTGGAAAGAGCTGCTGCAGTTAAGGATAAGGTAAAAAAGCTGCGGCATCCAATGATAAGGTAAAAGAGCTGCGGCAGCTAAAGATGAGGTAAAAGAGCTGCGGCAGTTAAAGATGAGGTAAAAAAGATGCAGCAACTGCAGATAAAGGGAAATTAATGCAGCACATATAAGAGAGGGATATCATGAATATTGATAATGCAAAGAAAGAATTAAGCAAGGTATTGGGCTATATAGAATCTTCCGAGCTTTCATCAGAGGACAGAAAGATGATTGTCGAGGAATCCATCGACAATTACAACACTTATATCAACAGCGGATGGCTCAAGTACAGAAAGTCCGTATCGACGAATGCAGCTTTTATTGAATGGCGCGATGAGGGGGACTATTTCTATGATGTGAACGGAGAGGAATTCATAGACTGTCTCGGCGGGTTTGGCATTTATATGTGCGGGCACCGCAATCCGGAGATATTGAAATATGTTAAAGCGCAGCTTGACAAGCAGGCGCTGCACAGCCAGGAACTTGTAGATCCGCTGAGGGGCTATCTGGCAAAGGTCCTGTCAGAAATTACACCGGGCGACCTTCAGTACTGTTTTTTCACGAATGGCGGAGCTGAAGCTGTAGAAATGGCATTAAAACTTGCAAGGATTGCGACCGGCGGCAGATGGATCATTTCCACCATAAATGCGTTTCACGGTAAATCAATGGGAGCGGTTTCAGTCGGCGGGAAAAGTACCTATCGTACTCCCTATATCCCGATGGTCCAGCAGGTCCAGCATGTGGAATACGGCAATGCCTCCGACATGAGGAAAGCTGTCAAAAACCTCATACATGTAGGCGAAAGGGTCGCTGCTGTCATATTGGAGCCCATACAGGGAGAAGCAGGCATTATCATGCCACCTGAAGGTTATTTGAAAGAGGTTCGCAGTATTTGCGACGAATATGGCGTCTGTCTGATTTTTGATGAAATCCAGACGGGCATGGGCAGGACAGGTACAATGTTCCGCTGTGAAGCAGAAGATGTCGTTCCGGACATCATGACTTACGGGAAAGCTTTTGGAGGAGGCATCATGCCAATCACAGGCATCATTGCCAGACCCCATCTCTGGGTGGAGGAACTGAAGGAAAACCCATGGCTGCTGGGATCTCCCACCTTTGGAGGGAACCCGCTCGCCTGCTCGGCTGCGCTTGCAACGATCAATTTTATGCTGGAGAATGACATCCCCAGGCTGGCCAGGGAAAAGGGAGATTATCTGCTGAAAGGACTTCGTGGCTTGCAGAAGAAGCACCCGTTGCTGCTTCAGGATATCCGCGGAATAGGATTGATGATCGGGGTGGAGTTCCCGGAATCGGAGATGGGCTATTCAGTGGCGAAAGGGATGTTCGCACGCAGAGTCATGACAGCCGGAACACTGGTCAACGCCAAAACGATACGATTTGAACCGGCAGCCACTATTTCCTATGAAAATCTTGATAAGGTCCTTGAACGATTTGATGAAGCGCTTACGGATTCGGAAAAGGAATTCGGACTATAGTTGCAGGACAGGAAGACGGAATATCGCTCAGGCATTGGGAATTGAATTACGCTATAGAGCAACCCGACATGGATACGTCGGGTTGCTTTTTCAATAAATACTGCGGTGGGATATCGACCTGACTGCCATCCGAGAGAGTACTTGCAATAAATATTGATACTGCATGCATTTTTAGTATAAATAGGGTATCAAATCGGTGAATTATGAAATTTATTTTTTGATAGCCTGCATTTTTATAATAAATTTTGTAAATGTCTACTTGACAAAAAGATGCTCATAGTATAGAATCAAACTAACAAATTTGTATTATGTATACAAGATAGAGCATACGGTTGTGTCGTCAATTTTGCGGCACGGAGGATTGCCTGGCTGCAATTCTACAGTATGAGGACGTAGAAGTCTTCTGATCGCATATGAAATTATTCATATGTGGTTGAAGGCTTTTTTTGTTTTCTTTTTTCGGAAGCATTGCTTTCAATATAAATTGATGTGGAGGGTGTAAAAGATGAGAATGAGAAAAGTGGGAATTGGTGCAATATTGCTGACAGTGGCAGTCTTTATGAGTGCATGCGGTACTGCAGCAACGACAAAGGAAGCTGCAGCATCGAAGGGTGAAGTGATCAAGGTTGCTTCCGTTACTCCGTTATCGGGTTCACAGTCTGCATTGGGCGAATCTATCAAGAACGGTGCCCAGCTGGCGCTGGAAGAAAGAGTGGAAGAATTTAAGGCATTGGGTATGGATCTTCAGTTCACACCCCAGGATGACCAGGCGGATCCAAAGGTCGGTGTGACAGTAGCACAGAAGCTGATCGCGGACGAAGATGTAGTAGCAGTTGTCGGGCACTGGAATTCCGGTGTTGCCATTCCTTCCTCCGAGGTCTACAAAAAGGGAAACCTTACAATGGTGTCTCCGGCAAACACAGCAGTAGCAGTAACGGAAAGAGGCCTGGACAATGTCAATCGTATTGTTACAAGAGACGATGTGCAGGGGCCGGCGGCTGCGGATTACTGTTTCAATGAGCTTGGCTGTAAGACTGCTTTTGTTGTTCAGGACAAGACGACATACGGACAGGGCGTAGCGGATGAATTCAAAAAGCGTTTTGAAGCCGTTGGCGGTACGACATTGGGTTATGAAGGAATTACATCCGGTGAATCGGATTTCAGTGCGGTTCTTACCAAGGCTGCCGCTCTTAAACCGGACGTGGTTTACTTTGGAGGTATTTATCCGGAAGGTTCCCTGATCATCAAACAGATGAGGGAAAAAGGAATTGAAGCTAAATTTATGGGCCCTGATGGGATGGATTCCGGTGAAGTGCTGAAAATAGCAGGAGACAATGCAAAGGGAGCGCTTTACACTTCCATGGCTGCTGACATTAGTGGAACCGAGGAAGGCAAGAAGTTCAATGAAAAGTATAAGGCTAAATTCTCAAAGGATCCCGAAGGTTATGCCGCATACGGATATGATGCAATGAATGTAGCTCTGAACGGTATAGCTTCGGTTATAAAAGCAAATGGCAATAAAAAGCCCGACAAATTGGAAATTATCAAGGCAATCCGTGCAACGAAGGATTTCAAAGGTATTGCTACCACGGTTACCTTCAATGCAAAGGGAGACAACACAGAAGCAAATGTGTATGTATTCCAGTTTACAGATGCACTGAAATATCCGCCGGATGTTGTCAAGGCAATCTCTGCAAAGGACTATGTAAAATAAATAAATTGTATTGTTGGATTTCAGAGGGAGATTGCTTAATAGCCTCTCCCTCTTTCCAATAAAAAAAGGGGCTGCTGGGAATGGACATGGTTATGGAAATGTTTCCACACTTACTGTTGGACGGCCTGACACTGGGCTTTGTATATGCTCTTGTAGCACTGGGCTATACGATGGTATATGGAATACTTGAATTTATAAATTTTGCACATAGTGAGATCTTCATGGTCGGTGCCTTTACTGGAGCCGAGGTTCTCCTTTTCCTTCAGGCAAAAGGCGTTCTTGGGGTGATACCAGCACCGGTGACGCTGATTATTGCACTGTTGATCGGTATGATCGTCAGCGGCTTGCTAGGGGTTGCTATTGAAAGGATTG
>WSSedL1CaDRAFT_10000514_pt1 | contig 27160 bp, 25 predicted proteins | sample WetSurSL1Cattail_FD_9464 | JGI IMG/M metagenome (IMG submission 9464)
CAAAATGCGTCCCCAGTAAAATGGTTTTCCTTCGGTCCCGCCCCGCCACCAAACTGCAAATGTTGGCGCATTCTAAATCTTTCCCCCGGAAATCGGGGAGAATGAATTTCTGCAGGAATACCTTCTCGGAATACTGCCGCATTTTTTCGTGCAAGATGCCGATGGATTCGCGGTGCCCAAAGCTGCCAACAGGCCTAATACCCCGGCCGGCCATCTCAACCATTATCTCCCAGGCACGCCTATCATCAAAGGTCTTCACGGCTTTATGCTCCCTCAAATACATCCCTCTTTCAAATCCTATTTATTATTTTTATCACGACGGTACCTAAAAAAGACATAACATTTTTGGAACGGAGATTGAATTCGCAAATAGCCTTATATTCAGGATTAAAGGGATGTGTGGCTGGGGAGGAAATTATATCTGTTGCGCCGGATGGTTCTGTGTATCCTTGTGCGCAGCTTGTAGGGGAGATTTTTAATGCTGGGAACTTGTTAAACGAGGATTATGAATCCATTTGGAACAGGAGTAATGTAATTAAAAAATACATACCATGTTGACGGGTATGACATTCCCGGCGGATGGGAGAAGTTGATGGAGAAGTACTACGATGTAATGTACCGGGAGGATTATGACTGGTGGACTTTTGCGTGTACCTTCAATACTTTGCGGGAGCGGATTGAGGAGTTGCAAAAATATGAGTTCAGTGGCGAAGATGACTTGGGAGTGACGGTCGAAAGTAACGGCGACCGGGTAATCGTAGCTATATATTGCAGAATTGACGCGTCATTTACGGATGGTTCCTATGATGAATATGATGAGGATGAAAATGAGGAAGATTACGAGGATGAAGAAGAGGACGGTGAAAATGGCAGGGAAAAGGGCATGGAATTGGTTGCGGAAGACGAATTATTGAACCTGCTGGTCCAAGTGCGCCGGCAACTTATAGATGGAGATTGCCGGACTTTATATGCCGTATGGGAAAAGTATGGAGATTTTGATGATGAGAAAGATAAAGTTGAGATTTCAATTCCAGCTGATAAAAACGCGGGCAAAAATATCGTGGAACAATTCAAGAATATGTTGGATTAATCGAAAGAGGTTTTTCATCGATTGATTTCATAGCACGTAAGAAGTATAATATGGTTAGAATGTTACTATGGAGAGATGATACCATGCAAATTAAACCATCGGCAAATATCCGGCAGAATTATAACGAAATTGCGGCTTTATGCAAGTCCACCGGAGAACCTGTGTATCTTACCAAAAACGGGGAGGGTGATCTGGTGGTCATGGATATAGAGTCGTTTTCTCGCCGGGAAAAAATGTTGAAGTTGAGGGAAGAATTGTTGGCTGTTGAGGAAGACCGCGTGGCGGGCCGTATAGGATATACGCCGGAAGAATTGGACCAGTACCTGGAGAGTATTATTGACGGGGTGGAGCATGGAAAAGATACTTCAATATAAGCTCATTGTTTCTGATCGTTCCCGCCGGATGTTGGCGGGTCATGTCCAGTTTATGGCGCAAAAAGGCCCTTCTGCCGCCCGCAAAGTAAAAAATGAATTAATGGACGATATTCGCTCCCTTCATCAAATGCCGGAGCGTTTTCCGTTTTTGGAGGCCGAATTTATCCCGCCCAACAAATATCATAAGATGTTCGTCGAAAAGTGGTATCTGATTTTATATCAGATTAAGGATCAAACGGTGTATGTTGACTATATCGTTGATTGCAGACAGGATTATGGATGGCTGATAAGCTGAAATAGAATAAAACAGATGAGTGCTTCATTGAGAAAGCAAAAAAGCCCTAACCTTGTAAGGAATGGTTAGGGCTTTGAACAACATTTTGACGTTCAATTGCCGTGCTATATTCCCGATTCTTATCGATTTGATTCGATTAGAAAAAATTAACATATCAGTTTTAATAGGGATTTTTCGACAATTTCGACTATAAAATATTAGAAAACATCGTATGGCCGTAGGTTCAAATCCTGTCTCCCGACCATTTAAAAATGTAGATTCGACGGTACTTTAGACCGTCGAATTTTTGTTTTTGGGAATCCTTTTAGGAATCATTTTTGCCAAACCGTGTCAATATTGGGTTTATGAGAAATATAACGCGGGGATATTAAATAAAACTTCTTTGCTTATAAAAACAATTGTTATTGACATTTTGTATCATTCAACTTACAATAAATTAAATAATCTTCAAGGTGCCGATCGGTAATCGATCGGAGAATAAGGAACGGGGTGAGAATCCTCGACGAACCCATCGCCGTATACGGAGAGTGAACCTTCCAAATGCCACTGGACAAAATCCCGGGAAGGCGAAGGTAAGCGAAGACACGTAAGTCTGAAGACCTGCCTTAAGGTATCAATATTCAGTGGATAACGGTAAAGTCTGCGAGTATAGCTATATGCTGTATTTGCGGGCTTTTTTTATTCACTAAAAGGGGAGTGAATCAATTCGGCATTTATCAACATTCAAATAGCAAAAAAAGAGTCTTAAATAGTTTGAATTTTGTGGTTTTCCAGGGTGAGAGCGTTGGTATTATCGGTCCGAACGGATTGGGAAAAACCACTTTGTTTAGAGCTATCCTGCTACCAAAGCACCGACATTGATTAACTTGTTTATGGAGAATGCAAGATGATTGGGATTATAGTATCAAGTACGCGATAGAATCTAATGAGAAGCAGACAGAGAAGAATAATATTTTAATACTTGTGTTACCCTTATTGAGGCTATCAAAAATATTTTATTTATGGATTCTAAAAATATTCAAAAATTAGAAGGAAAACGATTATTTTTAGAGAAATGTTGTAGCACGAATTAAAAATTTATAGCACGGAGGGATTTTAATGCACATACCGGAAGGATACTTAAGTCCCCAGACTTGTGGAGTGATGGGGGCAGTTATGCTGCCAATCTGGGCTGTTGCCAGTAAAAAGGTTGCTAAAATCTTGGATAAGAAGAACATACCGATGATGGCCATGGGAGCAGCGTTTTCCTTTATTATCATGATGTTTAATGTTCCTATTCCCGATGGGACCACAGCTCATGCCATTGGGGCTACCTTGTTGGCGGTTACTTTGGGGCCGTGGGCGGCTACGATATCGGTTTCGATTGCTTTAATTATTCAGTCCTTACTGTTTGGGGATGGCGGCGTATTGGCATTGGGAGCAAATTGTTTCAATATGGCTTTCGTGGCGCCGTTTGTCGGTTATCTGATTTATTTACTGATTGTAAAATTGAAAGCCAATAAGGCGATCGCCGCAGCCATCGGTGCTTATATAGGCATTAACTGCGCGGCGTTGGCTGCAGGTACCGAGCTTGGATTACAGCCATTGCTGTTTCACGCCGCCAACGGCACTGCCCTATATTTTCCTTATGGCTTGAATTTGGCGATTCCGGCAATGTTATTTGCGCATTTGACAATCGCCGGGATTGTGGAGGCCGTGATCACCGGATTGGTCGTCTTTTATCTGCAACGGGTGGGTGAGGAGAATATTTTGTACCGGGCATCTGGTAATCTGCGGGGGGTAGAGCAATGAGGAAAAGTATCATCGGTTTTATTGTACTAATTATTCTCACTCCATTGGGTTTATTGGCCCCCGGTTCTGCTTGGGGAGAGTGGGGCCTTGATGAAATAAAAGAAAAAGTCGGCTTTATTCCGCAAGGAATGAGTCATTTTAATGAAGTAATTAAAAATGTTTTGCCGGATTATGGAATATCCGGTTTTGACAAGAACTTTTTGCAGTCGGCTCTGGGCTACATTTTGTCGGCGATTGTTGGTATTGCCGCTATCGCTCTCATCTTTTGGCTGATAGCCAAATTAGTGCCGGAAAAGAAAGAAAAGACGGTCTAATTATCGATTTAAAATAAGTTAACGTTTATCCGATTTCTTTTACTCTTAATAAATCCCCTTAAAAGATAATGAGGGGATTTTTTCCTTTAAATGGGATGTATTAAATATTTGATTATTGCAATCGAAACAGTCATGTTATTTTTAACCTACAGTTCAGATGACGGGGAAGGCTTTCCACAAATCATGAAAAATTTTGCCGAAAAAACTATCTTGGATATTCAAACGATTTTCAACGACTTGTTTTACAGCGAAGAGATTACCCGAAAAAAAGGATTGCTGCAATTATTGGACCCGCGCGTTAAAATAATTTCTTTTCTGGGTTTGATTATTATTTCCAATCTGTTCAGAACGATTTCAGCGCTTACGGTGATGATTGGCTATATTCTGATATTGGCGGTTTGTTCCCAAATGCCGCTCATCCGGTATTTGCGGCGGGTGCTCGTCATGTCGGTTTTATTTACCGGGGTTGTCGTTTTGCCGTCATTGTTTAATCTGGTTACTCCCGGCGATCCCCTATGGCAGCTATCGAAACATCTATATATTACGAAGCAGGGCGGTTTCGGCGCCAGTCTAATGGTGCTGCGTTCGTTTACTTCGATTTCGCTGATTTATCTATTGACAGCGACCACGAAATGGGCCGAATTGTTGAAATCCTTAAAGGCTGTCAAGATCCCCGCGCCATTTGTAGTAACACTGGAAATGGCGCACCGTTATATTTTTTTAGGATTAGAAATGGCTGCCGATCTATTCATAGCCCGAAAGAGCAGGAGCCTGGGCAAAAGTAAAAGCGTCTCCGGGGATGGACGCCGTTTTGTGGCCAATACTATGGGTAACCTATTGATACGAACCACTGTAATGGGCGATGAAGTCTATCAGGCGATGATTTCCAGAGGATACACCGGGGAAGTCAAAACCATGAACCGGTTTCACATGCGTATCATTGATTATTTATGGTTGATGGCAAACATGGTATTACTATTAATGTTCAAATACCGGTTGAAACTATTATAATGTCGGGAAATCTAAGAATTGAATAAGGAGCACTGGCTTATGGGCGTTATTTACAGCTTGGATCATGTTTCCTATAGTTATCTTAAATCAGTATCCGCCTTGGCAAACATCAATCTGTCTGTTTCCAAAGGAGAAAAGTTAATCGTCTTAGGGGCGAATGGTTGTGGAAAATCGACTTTGCTTAAACTGCTGAACGGATTGATTTTTCCAACGGGTGGAGTAATTCAAGCGTTTGGCCAAGTCCTCAATGAAAGCAACTTGAATGCTAATCCATACGAATTCCGGAAAAAAGTCGGATTTGTATTTCAGGACTCCGATACTCAGCTTTTTTGTTCCAGCGTTTTTGATGAAATTGCCTTTGCTCCGCTTCAGATGGGTTTAACCCTTGATAATTCAATAAAAAGGGTTCATGCTACATTAAAAGATTTTGACATTGAGGAATTGAAAGAACGGCCGCCGTATCGCTTAAGCGGCGGAGAAAAGAAAAAAGTGGCTTTGGCGGCGGTTACCGTCTACAATCCCGAAGTATTATTGCTGGATGAACCGACCAATAGCCTGGATCCAAGAACTAAAAAGTGGTTCTTAACCAGACTCGATGAGCTGAACCGGAATGGAACCACCATCGTGATTGCCGTCCATGATCTGGGAATGGCTAAAAACTTTGCGGATCGAGTTATCGTGATGAATGAGCAGCACACAATCGAAACAATTGGGAAGTCCGAAGAAATATTTGCCGATGATCAACTACTTTTGGACGTAAACTTAATTTGATTTTGATATAATAGGGGTTAATACTCAACGTTGGAGGTTAACCCATGGAATCTGAATTACAGCGAATTGGAGTTTCGATTGAGGAAAAGTTATTGGTTCAATTTGATCGATTGATTGAAAGCAAAGGATATACCAACCGTTCAGAGGCCATTCGCGATTTGATTCGGGAAAGCTTGGTGGAGGATGAATGGCGTAAAGACGTGGGAGAATCGGTCGGTACCATCACATTGGTCTATAACCATCATTTAAGGGAAATGGCGGACCGGGTGACGGATTTACAACACCAATACCACGAAAAAATTGTCTCCGTTTTGCATGTGCATTTGGATGCCCATAATTGCCTGGAAGTAATGGTAGTAAGAGGAGAAAAGGTTGAAATACAAGCCATTGCCGGTAGACTTAGCAGTTTAAAGGGAGTTAAACACTGCAAGTTGGTGGCCACGACTACGGGGGAGAATTTATGATTTTGTTGGAATTTGAGAATATCTTTGTGATCACTCTAAAAAGAGTATTAGCTACCGGTTCAACTCTGCAGAATCGGATATTTTAAGAGGGGGTTTTACAAATTAACAGGGTATGACACACCCCAATTCCATCGATCCGTTTCTCAATTTTAAGCCCGGTGGCTTTTACGAATCCTTCAAAAACTTGTGAATGATACATTTGACTGTTACCGTTCGCGATGGTTGTGAAATATAGCGAAATCATCATTAATGAAAAAGCCGAGGCCCTAAATTGCTGCCTGTCCCAAAAAGGCTCAAGTATACAAATCCTGCTATTGGCGTCGATAGCTTTACGGCAGCGCGTAAGGATGGATATTATTTGGTCGTCGGAGAAACAATCGAGAAACTGGCTCATCCAGATGACATCGTAACCTGCCGGTATCAGTTGGCTTTCGTTCAATACATTGGCCTCGATAAACGACATCCGTTTATCGAAACCGGCGTTTATGGCATTCCTCTTTGCCATAGCAAGCTGACCGGACAGATCCATAATACTTATCTCTACATCTTTTGAATATCCCAGACATTGAAAAGCGAACTTGCCGGTATTCCCGCCAATATCAAGAATCTTGCAGGGCTTTAATTTGAAAAGATGAGACAAAACATTTTCAAATGCCTGATCAGAATAGTAATGGTCAAACTTAAACCAGCTTTCCTGTACCTTTGGCGGCAGATGTGAAAGCGCCTCGTAAACTGTAGGCCAATTGCCAAAAACATTCAATCCTTCCGGTTTTCCTTTCCTGATAGAGTCTTCTAAGCTAAACAAACCCTGATAACATACATCGTTTATAAAATCACAGTTTGCATCGGTTAATTCATCGGAGATGAAAAAACAGCCGGTTTTTGTTAGCAAGTATCTTTCTTCCTCCAAATAAAGTAAGCCAATAGCCAGACCAGCCTCACAGAGTACTCTTGCTCCATAGTGGCTAAGGTGGCATATCTCTTCGATTTCAGACAAACTAAGGCCTTTTCCTGGGCGCTTTTCTATTTCCGCTAAAACAGCAAAATTGCGCAACGCCCTGGCTGCTTGAAAAACAGCAGGGGCAAAAGCAATCCACTGTGCTTTTTCCATTGCCTCAAGGGCTGTAATATCGAGATCGTTGTATTGTATCATAGATAAACTCCTTTGTTGGTTTTTCCAGGTCTTTTTAAATTATGGTAGTATACTTTTATCTAAATGCGCATCATTCATGATTAATTTCTGGGCCAGCTTCACCGCCTCATACGCGTCCTTGGCGTAACCGTCGGCACCAATTTCCCGGGCGTAATCTGCATTGACCACGGCTCCTCCGATCATAATTTTACATTGGAGGCCTACCTGCCGTGCTAATTGAATGACTTCTTTCATCTCCGTCATCGTTGTGGTCATCAATGCGGACATTCCAATAATTTCGGCGCCGATAGTTTTAGCTTCCGCCACAATCCGTTCCTTGCTTACGTCTTTACCCAGATCATGCACTAGAAATCCATAATTTTTCAACATTAATCCCACAATATTTTTCCCGATATCGTGAACATCGCCTTTTACCGTAGCCAGCACCACTTTGGCCAAACCTGACGTATTGCTTTTTTGATCTGCCCCAAGCAACGGTTCAATCTTATCAAAACCTAATTTCATCGTCTCGGCGCTCCGGATGAGTTGAGGCAAATAGTATTTTTTGGCGTCGAACAGTTGGCCTACTTCATTAATAGCCGGGATCATACAATCATCGACAATCTCTCCGGGCAGAACCGACTCTTGTAACGCCTGCTCGATGAGGAGATGGATATCTTCCTTCTCGCCCCTCAGCACCGCCCGATAGATTCTTTCCCGAATTGACATCACCTCAGGCCCGGGAACATTTCCGTAATGTTGTTTTTCGCCTTGTGAAAAACGGGCAATATAGCGGAGGCTATCCCGATCTCGGGTGGTTAAGACATCCGAAGCCATCTTGATCCCCATCAACAAATCACTGGAGGGATTCGCGATAGTCAGGGTCAATCCCCGTCCGATAGCCATGGCCAAAAAAGCCGCATTTACCCAACTCCGTTCCGGTAGACCGAAGGATATGTTGGAGAGTCCTATGATGGAAGGAGAACCAAATTCCCGGGCGCACCATTCGATCTGGTCCAAGGTTTCGAGAGCCGCCTGTTGATTGGAGGATACGGTCATTACTAAACCATCCACTACCATATCCTCTTTATGAAATCCATATTGTTGGGCTTTCCTAAAGACTTCCCAAACAATTTCCCTTCGTTTTTCGTTCCTCTCCGGCACTTCCTCATCACTTACGGGAAGCAATATAAACATGGACCCATATTTAGCGGCAAGGGGCAGGAGCTTTTCGATCTTCGCCTTTTCCAGGGAAATCGAATTAATTAAGGCTCGTCCCGGATATAAGCGCAAAGCGGATTCCAGCACTACAGGGGATGAAGAGTCCAGACAGAGCGGCGCGTCGGTAAAATTGCTTAACAGAGTTGTAATTTCGGCCATCGTTTGCTTTTCGTCAATTCCCGGCATACCTACATTGACATCCAGAATTTCCGCCCCATTTTGGGTTTGTTCCATAGCCAAGCGCCGGACTTCTTGTGTTAATCCGTTTTTAAGTTCCTCTTGAAGTTTTTTTTTGCCGGTGGGATTGATCCTTTCACCCACTACTTTTACAGGATGGTCACTCCCGAAAAAGACGGTTTTTCGCGCTGAAGTTACTCCGCTAAAAGCTGGGGTTAAAGACACCGGTCTGCTTTGTCCCAAAGTTTTATTTTTTAATTCCCGGATATACTCAGGCGATGTGCCACAACAACCTCCCAAGAAACTTGCACCGGCATTGATCAAAACTTGGGCATACCCGGCAAATTCCGGCGCATCCATATCGAATACGGTAACACCATTGATAAGTCTCGGTAAACCTGCATTTGGTTTCGCCAAAAGCGGCACCCGGGCATAGGGTTTCATGAGTGCGATTAAGGCCGCCATTTCCGCCGGACCCGTGGAACAATTACATCCTACGACATCCGCTCCCAGACTTTGAAGGGTAATGAGGGCCGTTACCGGGTCTGTTCCTGTCAAGGATCGCTGGTTCTGATCAAATGTCATGGAAACAAGCGCCGGAAGAACGCAATTTTCTTTCACGGCAATCAGCGCCGCCCTGGCTTCTTGAATATCCATCATGGTCTCAATCACAAAAAGATCAACACCGCCGGCCAACAACCCCTGGATTTGTTCTTTGTAAACCGCTATACATTTCTCAAAGGGCAAATCCCCTAAAGGTTCCACCATTCTGCCGGTTGGCGCCAGATCGCCGGCCACTAAAGCTTTTTCCCCAACGGCTTTTTTGGATAAAGCTGCTAATTTCTGATTGAGGCCAAACACCGATTCTCCCAGACTGAACTCCTCAAGCTTAATCCGGTTTCCACCGAAAGTACAAGTGTAAATAATATTCGAACCCGCTTCCACGTATTGATTTTGAACCTCTAAAATGATATCCGGGTGTTCCGCTACCCATTGTTCAGGGCAAACACCTTTAGGCATACCCCGTTTCTGAAGTTCTGTTCCCGTTGCTCCGTCAAGCAAAACAAACCGATCATTGATAAAATTATCAAAAGCTGTTTTTTTCATGGTTTTATTAGTACTCCTTTGGTTCAATTCCAGCAATGGCGATAACTGATTTCTCCGGAACCAGCATATATTTATCCGTAAGTTTTAACCCCAATTTATTTAATTTTAGTGTTTCGAAAATCGATTTTTGATAAACCAACGATAGATCTCCATAACCTGGGCTGTATCGATGTCTGGTAAGTTTTCGGCCTTTTTTGGCAAGCAGGATATTTAAATAATCCATCATCCAGTCCAATACAGCATCTGTAGTTTGAGAGGCAACTGCATCGAGGATCACTCCAAGGGCGGCATCTTTTTGAGTTACTTCATTCATAATTGCATCAACTATTTCAGGTCCTATGGTAGCCGCCATCAAAACAGTTTCCTCGCTGTTTTGCAATAATCGGGACAGAGATGTGCTTTGAAAATAGGTTTCATTTTCAAGTACCACGGTATCCGCGGTTCGTTGGAAGATTTTAAGAGGGAGGTATAATCCGGTAGGATGGCTTAAAATTTTAGCTTGCTTCATCCCTTCCTCCAGCATCCTGAAAAAATCAGCGTCTATCGGAGCATTTTTCCGGCTTCCCAAACGGATTAGAACACTTTCAATTTCAGGATCGAGCGGTATATTATAAAAGCATTGAATCAATGTATGGGTCATCAAGGGTTTCCTCCAATATAATAACCGCTCAACCGAATATGAGAAAATTAAAAAAGCCTCCGACCGGAAGGTCAGGAGGCTTTCAATGCCTATAAAGGCAAAATAAATCCAGCGTTGACACCCCCTATCTTCCGTAGAGTTTAGGCGTTTCAGCTTGGGCAGGTCTTCTGACTTCGGATCATCAGCTTTTCAGTCTTCCCGGTACACCCAGTGACGTTTTAGAAAAGCTTCCCCAATACAGCGGCGGGACCGTGCAGGAATTTCACCTGCTTCCCTTTTCAGTCAAGTAAAGTTGGAACTTTGCTTGACACCCATGCTTCATATTCTATAAATTATTCAAATACTATCATACACCCGATATTGCGTCAAGGAGATATCGCCTTTTTCTTTGAAAGAAAACCGACCTTATAAAAAATGATATTTATTATAATATTCACCATTTCTATATATTGTGTCTTTGATAATTGACAAATACAAAATGTGGTAGTAACATAATACGCGATGATAATAAATCCTAAACATGAATCGAAGGGTGGTGTAACTATGATTACAACAATTGTAAAAAGAGATGGACGTGAAGCGCCTTTCAACCTAGAGAAAATCAGTAATGCCATTAATAAAGCGTTGCGGGCGGTTGAAAGCGGCGATGACAAGCTGGCGCTCGATCTCGCGGCCAAGGTTGCTAAACGGGTTGACGAGGAAAAACCGTTGCCAAATTCTGCGCCTACGGTTGAGCAAATTCAGGATATTGTCGAGCAGGTTTTAATTGAGGCCGATCTTTCACAAGCAGCCAAAGCATACATTCTCTATCGCGCCGAGCGTACTCGGGCGCGAGAAATGAATACCCGGCTGATGAAGACTTATGAGGAGATTACGCATCGCGCTTCCAAAGAGAGCGATTTGAAACGCGACAATGCCAATATTGACGGTGATACGGCCATGGGTGTCATGTTGAAATACGGCGCCGAAGGCGCTAAGCTTTATAATGCGATGTATATTCTCAAACCGGAACACGCTAGAGCGCATCAAGACGGCGATATCCATATTCATGATTTCGATTTTTATACTCTGACAACGACTTGTTGCCAGATTGATATTCAAAAACTTTTTAACAAAGGCTTTTCTACCGGCCACGGCTATCTGCGCGAGCCTAACGACATTAACAGTTATGCGGCGTTGGCCTGTATTGCCATTCAGTCGAATCAAAACGATCAGCACGGTGGTCAGAGTATCCCCAGCTTCGATTATGGCTTGGCGGATGGCGTACGTAAAACCTTTGCACGGCGCTATACGGAAAACCTGATTCGGGCTTTGGAGCTATTGAGTGGAAGGAAAGACGATACCTCCGCCAGAATTAAAGATACGGCCCAAGTTATTATGAGACGGTTTGGACTGACGCCGGAAATTGCCGATCATAATGGGTATATCGATGAAGAATTTAAGATTTTGTCGGATTTATTCGACGCTGCAATATTAAAGAAGTCGCAAACCTTTGCCCTGGGACAGGCCTTGGAAGAGACGGATCGGGCTACCTATCAGGCCATGGAGGCCCTGATTCATAATTTAAACACTATGCATAGCCGCGCCGGCGCTCAGGTGCCGTTTAGTTCGATTAACTACGGCACCGATACCTCCTCAGAAGGACGGATGGTGATGAAAAACGTTATGCTGGCGACGGAAGCAGGTATGGGCTCCGGCGAGACGCCTATTTTTCCCATCCAAATATTCAAGCTCAAGGAAGGGGTAAATTATAATCCGGGTGACCCGAACTACGACTTGTTTAAGCTGGCCTGCCGTGTCAGCGCCAAACGGCTTTTCCCGAACTTTTCATTTATTGACGCTCCCTTTAATTTGCAGTATTATCGGCCGGGGCATCCCGAGACTGAAGTTGCTTACATGGGATGCCGTACCCGGGTCATGGGAAATCTTGTCGACCCGGCCCGTGAGATTGCATATAGTCGCGGTAATCTTAGTTTTACCTCCATCAACCTGCCAAGGTTGGGGGTTGAAAGTGGCGGCAGCGTAGCAGAATTTTATAGCAACCTGGACCGGATGATCGATCTGTGTATCGACCAATTACTGGACAGGTTTGAAATCCAGTGTCGGAAAAAAGTACGCAATTTCCCTTTTCTCATGGGAGACGGGGTGTGGTTGGACTCCGAAAAATTAGGACCGGATGACGAAATCCGCGAGGTGCTGAAGCATGGGACATTGACCGTTGGCTTCATCGGCCTTGCTGAATGTCTTAAAGCCTTAATCGGGGAACATCACGGAGAGTCGGAAGCCGCTCAGAAGTTGGGCCTGGAAATTGTGGACCATATGCGGCGGCGGACGGATGAAGCTATGACCCAATATAAATTGAATTTTTCGTTGCTTGCGACTCCGGCGGAGGGGCTGTCCGGACGTTTTGTTGAGATCGATCGCAAACGTTTCGGCAGCATTCCCGGCGTGACCGATCGCGAATATTACACCAATTCGTTTCATATTCCCGTTTATTATCCAATCAGCGCCTATGAAAAAATCCGGATGGAAGCGCCGTATCACCAATTCACCAATGGCGGGCACATTACTTATATTGAATTGGATGGCGACCCCAGCATGAACATGGAAGCTTTTGAAGCGGTGATCCGCTGCATGAAGGAAGCAGGCGTGGGCTATGGCTCGATAAACCACCCGGTCGACCGTGATCCGGTATGCGGCTATAATGGGATTATTAACGATGCTTGCCCGCAGTGCGGCCGCAAGGAAGAAGAAGGACCGGTATTTGAGCGAATTCGCCGGATTACCGGATATTTGGTAGGTACACTTGATCGGTTTAACAATGCCAAGCGCTCTGAGGTTAGGGATCGGGTCAAACACCCGAGCGCTTAGGAAGTTGTTTTTCAATGTTAATAATTAGCGTTTTGGTGATGTTGACCTTTAACTGAGAGTAACTATTTGCTTTTTGGGCCATACAATTATTATACGGGGAACAAATTAAAGGGAACAAATTAAGAAGAATAAAATATTAATAAAAAGACAAATATTTTACATGACAGAAAAGATTTCATAAGTTATAGTAAACATGAATTAAATTAAAAATAGGTGCCGGTTTTGATTTCAAAATTAAGATGAATGAACCGGTTAAAAGAGAAGCGGGCGCAAAACCCGCGTGGTCCCGCCACTGTATGAGAGGACCTGTTTTGTGCGCCATTCAACTCTACGAGTGATAGAGGGGTGTTTGTGACCGTTTATCGAATTGCATAACACCGCAGGCCTATAAGGGCAAGAAGGGGAATCATTGACATGCCAAGCGGAAGATAATATAATGAATTTGGTTTTGAAATCAATCATGAATCAAAATTGAATAGGAAATGAGATAGGTGCCCTACGGGGCTTAATAGGGAAGACCGGTGCAATGCCGGCGCGGTCCCGCCACTGTAATGGGGAGCAAACCCAAGTTGATGCCACTAAGATGAAAGTCTTGGGAAGGTTTGGGCGAGCTATGATCCAAAGCCAGGAGAACTGCCTATCTAACAATCTCCGTTTTAACCTACGAGCGACGGGAAGGGGATTATGTACAGACACGTACTACTCTATTCTGGCTATTTTAGCCGGGAATTTTATCGGAGTATGTATGCCGCTGGAAATAATGAGCCTCCCGAAATTTGGGGAGGCTTTTTCGTTACAACCTTTCCGTCAATTAATATCATATTGATAGGCGGTGGTGCCGTTTAAATCAAATAAAGACTTACTTTCCACGTCATAGCCGCGTGGTACTCGCAAGCGTTCATCTGTATATCTTTTAAAGGATACAGTAAGCTGCGGGAGCATCATTAAAGTTTCCAAATAATAATATGAGGGGTGTAACAAATGAAAAAAATTTTTCGGTTTATAACAGTTGCATTTATGGCATCTGCTGTATTTATTGGTTTAAATGGAGCGATCTCTTATGCAAGTTACCAACTCAATCCTGAAGTAAAAGATGCTACGCCAGCACTTAAGCAAGCAGCGGGTATCGGGGTACGTGTATCAGAAAATGCCGCGATGAAAGATTTGGCAAATAAAGACGCCATTGTCGTAATGAGCTTTGGCACCACATATACAGATACACGCAAAGCAACGATTGAAAGAACGGTAGCGGATATTCAGGCTGCGCACCCAGATACCAAAGTTGTTTTGGCGTTTACTTCCCATATCATTGTTGATCGCATCCAGCAAAAGGAAGGAATTAAAATACCGACGCCGGAAGAAGCATTAGCCCAGTTGAAAGAAGAAGGTTATACTCGTATCGCACTCACTTCCTTAGATGTCATACCGGGAATGGAATATGCGTATGATAGCGCGATTTTCGATTTTTATAAAAATCAATTTAAAAAAATGACCTTGGGAACCTCTCTGATGTATTGGATGGGCCAGGAAGAACAACGTGACGACATTAAAGATGCTTTAAATGCAATTAAGACGGAATTCCCGAAACTTGGCAAGAATGATGCTATTTTGATGATGGATCATGGGACGCCGCATCCGTCGAATGCCTATTATTCAGTTATGCAGGCAAAAATAAACGAAATGGGTATGAAAAACGTCTTTATTTATACAGTCGAAGGATGGCCGAGTTTAGAAACGGTTATTCCGCAATTAAAACAAAAGGGAATTAAAAATGTAACGTTGATTCCGATGATGATGGTTGCCGGTGATCATGCCAATAATGATATGGCCGGAGCAGATGAGGATTCGCATAAATCAATTTTAGCAAAAGAAGGATTTCATGTAACTGCATATATTCATGGATTAGGCGAAAACAAAGATGTCCGCAAACTTTTCGTTGATCGTGCGAACGAGGCTTGGAATGCGTTGGAAGCAGAAACCAGTCCGGCGGCTGAACACCATATGATGAAAAAATAATCAAGGGTCTGTTGCAAAATAATTAAAAACGAAGAGATATACAATATATCAATCCGATTTATCATTGGTTGCCAATATATTGTATATCTTTATCCATACAAAACTTTTTTGCAACAGACCGCTGATTTTTCGCTTGTATTTCAGGAAGGGAATTTTATCATTGAGGAGATAAAGTATGACCGGAGTATTTTATGGTGTTGGTGTTGGGCCCGGTGATCCCGAATTGCTCACCGTGAAAGCGGTGAAAGTGATTGGGGCAGCTGATGTCATTATAGCGCCTCAGACGGAGAAGAAGGAAGACAGTACGGCATTGACTATCGCCAAGCCTTTTTTAAAAAAGGATGTTGCCGTCGTCAAAATGGTTTTCCCAATGGTGTTTAATCGCGAAGCTTTATCCGAGGCCTGGGAGGACAATAAAAATACCATTCTTGAATTGCTGGCGGCGGGGAAAAATGTGATATTCCTGACTTTAGGCGATCCCATGTTTTACAGTACCTATATTTATATTTTTCAGTTGTTGAAAAATTGCGGTTATCCTATAGAGACGGTCCCCGGAGTGCCGGCCTTTTGCGCCATCGGGAGTAGGCTGGGTTACCCTTTGGCGGAAGGAGATGATATCTTAACCATTATTCCGGCAACCATTCCGGAGGAGAAAATGGATCAGGTTTTAGCCATGACGGATAATGTAGTGCTGATGAAGGTATATAAAAATTACCAGCAAGTCGTGGCAAAGTTGAAACGCCACGGACTGGCGGATCATGCCGTAATGATCAGTCGGTGCGGTTTGAGCGACGAACAAATAGTGCGCGACTTAAAGAATATTGGCGAACAACCAATCAATTATTTATCAACAATCCTGGCGCGCCGGAATAAAGCGTAATCGTTATTTTGTTAAATATTGGTTGAAAAAGAAAGAGGCGGATGGTTTTGAAAAGGAATTTACGATTGAGTATGATTGCGATCTTAATAGTGGTAACGATCTTGGTAACATTCTCCGGCCTGCAGGCTAAACAGGCGGCACCCGGCAGCGATCCGCGGTCTGGATATTTAAAAATAAAGGATGACGCTGGGCGAACCATTATTTTACAACATAAACCATATAGAATTGTGGTTTTGTCTCCGTCATTTCTGGAGCTTTTATATGCAATGGATGGTAAAGCCGTTGGGCGTCCCAGTTCCACCGCTAAACTTGACGTTCTGTCCAAGCAAGGCCAGGACATCCCCGAAGTTGGCTTTGTATATAATATCAACGTTGAAAAAGTGGTGGCCTTGCAGCCTGACCTGGTGATTGCCATGCAGGGCATGCACGAAATGCTCATTCCGGTGCTGGAGAGCAATCACATCCCGGTGATGGCCCTTCGATATAAAACCTATAGTGACGTATTTGATAAAATAACCTTGTTCGGTGACATCACCGGTAATCCAAAGAAAGCGGCTGCCGTGTTGCAAACCATAAAGTCCAAGCTTAAATTGATAACGGATAAACTTCCCGCCCAAACAATAAAGATTGCGATACTTCACGCTACCTCTAAAAGCGTGAGTTTGGAACTGGAAAACAGTATCGCCGGCAATACAGCTAAGTTATTGCGCCTGCAGAACGTTGCCGCCGGCAGTATGCCTGTCGATAGTGGTTCTGATATGACGCCATATAGTCTGGAAAAGCTGGCTGAAAGAGATCCCGATCTTATTTTTGTGGTGACCATGGGCAAAAAGGATGAAATTGAAAAGACGATGCGCGAGGATGTGGAAAGTAACCCCGCATGGTCTACCTTGCGGGCTGTGCGTAATAAAAAGCTGGTCTTCTTGCCATCCGAATTATTTCTGTTGAATCCCGGCTTGCAAATTCCCGAGAGCGCGGAATATATGGCAAAAATTGTTTATCCCGAGGTTTATGGCGGTGTTCAATAGTGGTCAATAAAAAAATCTTAAATCCTTTTCAAATCATTGACAGAGAGCGAGGGCGCATAATAGCGATGATTGCCTTTGCAGTGCTGGTGGTGGCCGGCATCGCGATTAGTCTTATGAAAGGCGCGGTATGTATAGCGCCGGCTGAAATCATCAAAGCAATCAGCGGTCGAGATTCCGGTTTTCAGACCCAGATTATCTGGAATATCCGATTGCCGCGGACACTGGTTGGGGCATTGGTGGGGATGAATTTGGCGCTGGCGGGAGCCATTTTGCAGGCGGTCATGAAAAATCCTCTGGCTGATCCGCATATCATCGGAATTTCCTCCGGTGCCGGCCTCGCCGGAATGATTGTTTTAGTACTTTATCCCAGAATGGAATACTTGTTGACACCGGTAGCATTTATCGGCGCGATGGGCGCCGCTTCGCTGATTTATATACTGGCCTGGAAAGGCGGTATCCGGCCTATCAGGATGGTTTTGGCCGGGGTGGCCGTTTCGGCATTTTTAGGGTCGGGGATCTCGGCCCTTCTAGTGTTTTATGGTGATCGGGTCCATGGAGCCTTGATGTGGATGGTTGGCGGATTAACGGCCAGAAGTTGGCCTCACTTATATATCATCTTGCCTTATTCGATTCTGGGCGGTATTTTGGCATTTTTTGGGGCCAAAAAGCTGAATGTGCTGAATCTAGGTGATGAAACCGCGAAAGGGTTGGGGTTAAACGTCGAGTTGACCAGACTGGTGATGACGGCAGTGGCGGCATTGCTGGCCGCCAGTGCCGTCAGTATCGTGGGATTACTGGGATTCGTGGGCCTGATTGTGCCCCATGTGGTCCGCTTGCTGATCGGTTCAGATTATCGTTTTTTGTTGCCCGCCTCGGCGCTATTGGGAATGAGTGTGGTCATTCTTAGTGATACCTTGGCGCGCACCTTATTCGCTCCAGTTGAACTACCGGTGGGGATTATCATGGCTTTTTTAGGCGCTCCCTTTTTTCTCTACTTGTTAAGGAGGGAAGCATAAATGGCTATATTGGCGGCAGATCAATTATCGGCGGGATTTGGGGATAGAACCGTCATTTATAGCCTGTCTTTGTCCATCGAACCAGGGGATTTTTTGTCCATCATCGGGCCGAACGGTTCGGGCAAGAGTACCTTGTTAAAAACATTATCGCGTAACTTAAAACCGCAAAAAGGATCGGTACTGCTGGACGGGGGCGACATCAATCATTTCAGCGCTAAAAAACTTGCCAGCCAGCTGGCTATCTTGCATCAGGCGCCACAGGCGCCCGGCGATCTGACGGTGCGGGATTTGGTTGCCTACGGACGGTTTCCTTACCAAAATTGGTGGCAAGGCGCTGTTGCCGAAGATAACAAAGTGGTGGAATGGGCTTTGGATCAGACGGGATTACAGTCGTTGGCTTCAAGACAGGTGAACACCCTTTCCGGCGGAGAGCGGCAGCGAGCCTGGATTGCAATGGCGTTAGCGCAAAAGCCGCGCATTTTATTGTTGGATGAGCCCACCACCTATCTTGACATTTGTCATCAGCTCGAAATCCTGGATTTGATATCCCGATTGAATCAAGAGCAGAAAATTACCATTGTGATGGCTCTGCATGACTTGAATTACGCGGCCCGCTATTCCGATACCATCGCAGTGTTGTCACAGGGAAGTTTATATGCGAGCGGCCATCCTGCTGAGGTGATTACTCTGCAGATGCTCCGTAGGGTATTTCGTGTGGAGGCCGATATTTGGCTGGACGGTAACGGGCGGCCGGTCTGCCTGGCGCAACAATTGACTGTTTCCATATAAACAATGGAGAGAATGAGAATAAAACGATGATTGAAATAGCGGGATTGACAAAAAAGTATGGCGACCGGACGGCCGTCAGTGATTTAAATTTAGCGATTTCCCGGGGAGAGTTATTCGGATTATTGGGACCCAACGGAGCCGGTAAAACGACGACTATCAAGGTATTAACCATGTTAACCCAGCCTACCGCGGGCCGGATTGCTATCAATGGTTGCCAGCTTCCCCAGGATGAACGGCGGATTAAAGCGATGATCGGCGTAGTATCCCAGCACCTGAATCTGGACATTGAATTGACTGCCAGAGAAAACTTGGAGTTGCATGGCCGATTGCATCAAATTCCGGTAGAAGCTCGAAAACAAAGGATTGATGAATTGCTTGACTTTGTGGAGCTGCGGGAACGGGGCAATGATATGGTTCAGACCTTTTCCGGCGGAATGAAACGACGCTTGATGATAGCCCGGGCGTTATTCCATCACCCGCAGGTTTTGTTTCTCGATGAACCGACAGTGGGTCTTGATCCGGGGGTCCGGCGGCGATTGTGGGGACTCATCCGTAGCTTGGCCAGTGAAGGACTGACTGTCTTACTGACGACTCATTATATCGAAGAAGCCGAAAATTTATGTAACCGCGTCGCAATTTTGCATCAAGGGAAATTGATCGCCTTGGATTCGCCGTCCAGTCTGTGCCAGGGTTTGGGCGAGTATGTTGTGGAGTGGCTTGACGGCGAGAATTCCAAAAGCCGTTTTTTTGCAGATCGGCTTACTGCAGCAGAGTTTGTAGGCGCCTTGACTACGGAAGCAACGATTCGGCGGTCCAATCTTGAAGATGTGTTTGTCGAGCTTACGGGCAGGAAGGTGGCAGAATGATGATTGGCCAAGTCTGGACAGTGTTCTGGCGGGATTGGATAGTGTTAAGACGGCGGTTGGGACGTTATATCCTGGCACGCATGATTTCGCCTATTCTGTATTTAGTCGCTTTTGGCTGGGGGCTTGGCCGCAATATTAAGACAAGCCATGGGAGTTACCTGGATTTTATCGTACCGGGGATAATCGCCTTAAATTCAATGACCATCAGTTTCAACGCCGTAGGTACGCCGGTAAATATGAGCAGGTTATATCATAAAACTCTGGAAGAATATCTGCTGGCACCGATCAGCGTCGGTTCGTATGTACTTGGAAAAGTTCTGGCCGGGGTTCTGCGGGGATTGATTTCTTCTGCGGTGATTATTATTTTGGCTTATCTATTTGGGGCCCATTTATGGCCAAACGGCTGGTTTCTGTTGGCTTTGTTTTTGAATTGCGCTGTCTTTGCCGCATTGGGGTTGGTGGCGGCCATGATGATGAATTCTCATGAGGAGATGAGCAATTTTAATACCTACGTGCTGACGCCGATGTCGTTTTTATGCGCTACTTTTTTTTCTGCTAACCAACTACCTGCTTTTTTGCACTGGGGGATTGAAATGTTGCCGCTTACCCATGCCAGTTATGCGCTACGGCAGAGCGGCATGGGCGGAAAGGTGCCGATAGTATCAATCATTGTGCTGGTGTCATACTTTGGCTTATTTTTGGGAATTGGCATTTGCCAAATGAAGCAGGTACGGGAGTAAACTTTAATGGATCAGCCTAAGGACTTATTTGGGCCTTGTAGAGAAAGGGAAGGTGTATCATCGATGAATATCTTTGTTAGCGGGCTCAATTACCGGACCGCACCGCTGGAGATCCGTGAAAAATTAAGTTTTAGCGCGGAGGAGCAAAAAAACACGTTGATGCGTATCGCTGCTCTGCCACAGGTTAGTGAAGGCGTCATCCTGTCTACCTGCAATCGCACGGAGATCTATGTTTATTTCGAAGCAAACAGTCCGGGCGGCGTGATTACGTCGGCTATGATTGAAAATGAGTTGTGCCGCTACAAAGGGCTTCCGGCTTTGGAATACCGCAAATATTTTTATTCCTATCAAGGTATCGGAGCGGTCCAGCACCTTTTCCGGGTCACTGTCGGTCTGGACTCAATGGTGGTAGGGGAGGATCAGATCCTAGGCCAGGTCAAAAAAGCCCACCAGGCCGCCCTTGATGCCGGAACCAGCCGGACTTGCCTGAATACACTTTTCCGGGAAGCAGTTACCGCCGCCAAATTAATCAAGAATGCGTTGCGACTGTCGAAAATGCCGCGTTCCGTCGCATCGCTGGCGATTAAGGAAATACGGCGGCGTTTGTCAAAAGATCTCTCCGGCAAAACCGTGTTACTGATCGGTACCGGGGAGGTCGGTTCGTTGATTTTGGCAAATCTGGCGGATACGGGAGTTAAGAAGATCCTGCTTGCATCCAGAAATAAGGGGAAGAATGCCGGACATCTTGGCGGAATCCCGGCACGATTTCAACCGTTGCAATATCCGGTGGAAATTATTGATTATCAGTTGCGCTATGATTGCATGAATGAAGCGGATCTGATTTTTAGCGCCACGGCGAGTCCCCATTATACCATTACCCGGGATCAGCTGGAAAAAAGCCTGCAGAGTGCGAAAAAAAGGATTTTTATCGATTTGGCCGTGCCCCGGGATATTGATAAAGACATCCGGGAACTTTCTGGGGTCGAATATCTCAATCTGGACGACTTGGCGAAGAACGCCGGAGCGGATTGGAATTTGAGCATGTTGGAAGGCATTAAGGCGGAGGGTATCATCAATGAACACGTCCTTTCGTTTGAAAGATGGTATCAGTTCCGTAATGTGCTCCCCTTGATGCGGGAGATTCAACATGTTTCGTCCGGATATGTAGAGGTAAAAATCAATGAGGCCTTGGTTAAGTTGCAATCCGCCAGCGACAGTGAGAAGGAGGTTGTCCGCAATGCCATGCAAAACTTGGCCAACCACTTTTTGAATCAGTATCTTTACGCCGTAAAGGAGAACGTATCTTGGGAAGAAGCGAACGCTTACTTGAAATGTCTTGGAAAGTCAATGGGAATGAGCGAAACGGATCAAAAATTATGGGAGCGGGATGGGTCCGGCAGTCAGGCGGATTGGGCACCCCGAGTTCGACCGGCCATGGAAGACTGCAAAGTTTTGCATCAAACCGTCAAATAATTTTAAATCCGACGTTTGACGAGTTAGATAAGGGCTAGCAGAACGGGTCTTTTAAAATATAATCCAAACGGCTTTTGGATTACAGGAGAATTGAAAGATGATTAAAAAGATTATAGTCGGAACGCGGGGCAGCAGTTTGGCGTTGGCCCAGACCCGGTTAATCATTGCGGCGATTCAAGAGAAATTCCCGCAATTGGAATTGAAACCCATTACGATTTCAACCAGCGGCGATTTGATTTTGGATCAAACATTGGAAAAGGTCGGTGGCAAGGGCTTATTCGTGGAGGAGATTGAAGAGGCTTTATCTACCGGCTTCATTGATATCGCGGTGCATAGCATGAAGGATCTTCCAGCGCAAATTGGTGATGGGCTGGTAATCGCTGCTGTTTCCAAACGGGAAGACCCCAGAGATGCGCTGGTAACGGCTGCCGGGTTGAAATTGGATGAATTGCCAGCCGGGGCCGTTATTGGTACCAGCAGTATCCGTCGGGAGACCCAATTATTGGAGAGACGGCCTGATTTAAAAGTGGCGTTGCTTCGAGGCAATGTTTTGACCCGGCTCGATAAACTGATGCGGGGAGATTTTGATGGAATCATACTGGCTGCAGCCGGTTTAAAGCGTCTTGGTCTTGAGAATCAAATCGTCCAATATTTTGAGCCGGATGAGATGCTTCCCGCCGTCGGTCAGGGTATTTTGGCCATTCAGGCGCGCGCGGACGAAGAAGTGGCATATTTGCTGAAGAGCGTCCACTGTGAGGAAACCGCTTTATGCGCCGGGGCCGAGCGGGCTTTTATGATTCGCTTAAACGGCGACTGTAGTACGCCGATTGCCGCCTATGCCGTTATTTCCGGCGCACAAATGACTGTCCGGGGAATGCTGGCAGATCAAGAAAAACGGCAGATTTACCGGGCCGTCGTTACCGGTGGAAAGCATGATGCAGTAGCTCTGGGTGAGAAACTGGCGGATATGATTCTGGCCCAAATGGGGGGAGATTAAATGACATTAAAAGGGAAAGTTTATATTGTTGGCGCAGGACCCGGCGATAGCGGGCTTTTGACCTTGAAAGCGGCCGAATCGATTACCCGCGCAGAAGTGGTTGTCTACGATCGGCTGTTGGGTGAGGGAATCATTGGAATGGCTAATCCGGAAGCGGAATTGATTTATGTGGGCAAGGAACCGGATTGCCATGCAGTTACCCAGGATCAAATCAATCAAATCTTGGTGCAAAAGGCCCTGGCCGGAAAGACAGTGGCCCGAGTCAAAGGCGGCGACCCGTTTTTATTCGGCAGGGGCGGAGAGGAAGCGGAGAAACTTGCCGAAAACGGGATCGAATTTGAGATCGTCCCCGGGGTCACCTCCGCCATTGCGGCGCCGGCTTATGGAGGCATTCCCGTAACCCATCGTGATTGTTGTTCGTCCTTACATATCATTACCGGGCATCAGCGGGCCGATCACCGGGAGAAAAATGGTCCGGACTACCGGCAGCTGGGCAGCCTGGATGGCACACTGGTTTTTTTGATGGGGGCCAAAAATATGGCGGAAATTACGGACAATTTGATAGCCGGCGGGAAAAACCCTGCAACACCTGCAGCCGTTATTGAAAACGGCACCACTTTTAAGCAACGGGTGATCACCGCTAAGCTCGCCGAGATTGCTCAAAGTGCTGCTCAAGCGGGGTTGGGTTCTCCGGCGGTGTTGGTCGTCGGCGAGGTCGTCAATTTACGGGAAAAATTGCAGTGGTTTCCCCGGGGCCCGTTGGTGGGGAAAAAAATAATCGTAACCAGGGCTCGGAAGCAAGCCGGCCTTCTGGTGCAAAAAATCACGGCGCTAGGCGGCGAGGTTGTAGAGATACCGGCGATTGCTATTCTACCGCCGTCTGCTGAGGATATTGTTTTTTTTGACAGGGAGCTAACCCGGATTCACGAATATCAGTGGCTGCTTTTTACCAGCGTTAACGGAGTCGCAGCTTTTTGGCGGCAAATGCGGGAATTGAAAATGGATTTACGTGCCTTGGCCGGCGTCAAAATTGGTGTGATCGGCGAAACAACCGCACAGGAACTATGGAAATACGGATTCAAAGCCGATTTTATTCCCGCTAGTTACACTACAGCCGCTTTACTGGACGGGCTAAAAAAGTTGGTCGGCAAGGGAGAGAAAGTATTATTGCCCCGGGCGGACATTGCGCCGGCCGATTTGGAACAAGGACTTAAAGCGGCGGGGATGATCTGCACCGCCGTTACAGCTTACCGGACGGTACCAGGAGGTGGCAGCGGAGCGGAAGTGCAGCGGCTTTGGGAACAAGGGCCGTATGATTACATCACCTTTACCAGTTCCTCCACAGTGCGGCATTTTATCGCCTTATTGCCGCAGCAATATTTACCGCAACTGGCACAGTCCAAAATCGTTTGTATCGGCCCAGTAACCGCTGCGACCGCCCGTGAAGCCGGTTTAAAGGTTGACGCAGTTGCCGGGGTCCATACGATGGAAGGGTTAATCGTCAAATTATTGGAGCTGGAGGGAGTGAAAACCGATGCTTTACCGAATGCGTCGTTTGAGAGTTGATGAAACAATGCGGAGTCTGGTCCGGGAAACGGTTTTAAATGTGAAGGATCTGGTTTATCCAATATTCGTTGTCGAAGGGAATCAGGTGAAAAAACCGGTTTCAGCCATGCCCGGAGTTTCTAATCTTTCCCTGGATATGTATTTGCGCGAACTTGAGGAGATAGCCGAACTTGGGATTCCGGCGGTTTTATTGTTCGGAGTTCCCGATGTCAAAGATGAAGTCGGTTCAGGCGCCTATGATCCGAACGGCATCGTCCAGCGGGCTCTTCGGGAGGGTAAAAAAAGGTTTCCGGAACTTTTGTTCATTGCCGATGTCTGTCTTTGCGAATATACATCGCATGGTCATTGCGGCTTGGTTCATGAGGGGATGGTTTTAAATGACGAAACCTTGCCGCTCTTGGCCAAGAGTGCGGTAAGCTACGCGGAGGCGGGCGCTTCGATTATCGCACCGTCAGATATGATGGACGGTAGGGTGGGAGCTATTCGCAAAGCTTTGGACGAACAAGGCTTTTCTCATATTGCCATTATGTCGTACAGTGCCAAATACGCTTCCGCCTTTTACGGACCTTTCCGGGAGGCGGCCCAGTCCAAACCGGCCTTCGGCGACCGGAAATCTTATCAGATGGATTACAGCAACCGGCGGGAAGCTATTCGTGAAGCAGAACTGGATATTACCGAAGGGGCGGACATCATCATGGTGAAACCGGCCCTGGCTTATCTTGATGTTATCCGCGAGTTTGCAATCCGGTTTGATATTCCGCTTGCCGCCTATCAGGTCAGCGGGGAGTATGCGATGATTAAAGCGGCTGCTCAGCAAGGCTGGATTGATGAAAAGGCGGTAGCCCTGGAGTCAGTTACGGCGATTAAAAGAGCAGGTGCCAAGATCATCATCACCTATTTTGCCAAGCAGGTTGCCGCTTGGCTCAAATCATCAGGGTGAGTTTTCTCGCGATGTTTTAAGCCGCAAATCTAAAAAGCATATCTAAAATGGCTAATTAATGGGAGGTTTCTGATCATGAATATGGATCAATCAACCGCACTCTTCGAAAAGGCGAAACAGGTGATCCCCGGCGGAGTAAACAGTCCGGTCAGGGCTTTTTTGAGTGTCGGTATGACGCCGCCCTTTATCCGAAGCGCCCGGGGAGCGCGGCTAAAAGACGCCGACGGCAATGAATATATCGATTATGTTTGTTCCTGGGGGCCGCTGATCCTTGGGCACGCCCGGGAGGAGGTTATCGATGCGATCCGGGAGGCGGCCGCCGACGGCACCAGTTTTGGCGCCCCGACGGAACGCGAGATCGAACTGGCCGAATTGATCTGTTCAGCCCTGCCTGCGGTAGAAATGGTTCGCATGGTTAATTCCGGGACAGAGGCGGTAATGAGTGCCATACGGCTGGCGCGCGGTTTTACCGGCCGCAAAAAGATTTTAAAATTCGAAGGCTGTTACCATGGACATTCCGATGCCTTACTGGTGGAGGCCGGGTCCGGTTTGCTTACGTTGAGTTTGTCCAGCAGCGCAGGGGTACCGGAGGAATTCGTCAAGCATACACTAACCGTTCCATATAACGACTGTGAAAAGTTGGAAACCATTTTTGAAGCGGCCGGCGCTGAACTTGCCGCAGTCATAGTCGAACCGGTGGCTGGGAATATGGGAGTTGTCAAACCGGATTCGCAGTTTCTGCGCTTAATGCGCCGATTGACGGAAAAATACGGTTCCGTTCTTATCTTTGACGAAGTGATCACCGGTTTCCGGGTCTCTTTCCATGGGGCGCAAGGTTATTATGGGATCAGCCCCGATTTGACGGTATTGGGAAAGATCATCGGCGGGGGAATGCCCGTGGGAGCATATGGCGGCCGCAAGGATATCATGCGTTTGGTCGCGCCGCTGGGACCGGTTTATCAGGCGGGAACCTTATCCGGGAACCCGGTGGCCATGGCCGCGGGTATTAAAACATTGCAGATTTTGAAGGACAATCCTGCCATCTACCGGGAAATCGATGATAAAGCGGCGCAGCTGGAGAAAGCTCTGATTGATTTCAGCGACAAGTACCGGATTCCACTTTGCGTCAACCGGGTTGGCTCCTTGTTGAGCGCTTTTTTTACGGATGAAACCGTTACTGATTACCGAACCGCCAAGACTGCAGATACCTCAAGGTTTGCGACCTTCTTTTCCACTATGTTTAACCAGGGTATTTATATCGCACCGTCTCAATTTGAAGCCATGTTTATCTCCGGGGCTCACAGCGATGCGGACATCAAACAGACGATTGCGGCAATTGAAAAGAGCTTTGCCGGAATGCAGCCGTAATTAACACCGTATCCTAATTGACAGCTTTTCGCATAATATTACCATTAATAATAAAATATCACAATCCATACTCAACGGATTATGCTAGAATAACTGTAATCAATAATTTTTTGACATTGGCTAAAATCTATATTATAGTGATAGTAATTTAATAATCATCATTTCAATTTAAAGTCAGGGAAGCCGGGTGAAAATCCCGCGCGGTCCCGCCGCTGTAATGGGG
>WSSedL1CaDRAFT_10000515_pt1 | contig 27157 bp, 27 predicted proteins | sample WetSurSL1Cattail_FD_9464 | JGI IMG/M metagenome (IMG submission 9464)
GTGCCTTATCAGTTATATTGTACCACATTTCAGTGAGGAGTTATATAGAAAAACATAGCTATACCCGTTGAAATTCAAGGGTTTTGAGTTTCGCAATTAACTAAATAATTTGTGAATGTATGAAAGGAGACGTATTATAATGACGAATTTTAAAGAACTAAGCGACAAAGAACTTCTCAGTACAATCATTTGTGAACATGAAGGGGAAATGGTATCTTCACAGCTATTACAGTCGTTCCCGTCCCTGCCCGGCCTTCTCGTGGATTCTGTTGAGGAGGAACTAATGCAGATCAAGGGGATAGGATCAAAACGGGCAAGACAAATCAAAGCGATTTATGAGTTATCGCAGAGACTCAGCAGGTATCCTGGAACAAAAGGACGATTCATAAAATGCCCGCAGGATTTGTATGACTTGTTGATGCTTGAAATGCGATTCCTGAAAAAGGAAGTATTCAAGGCCATTCTACTTAATACCAAGAATCGCATACTGGAGGTCATAGATGTATCAATTGGCAGCTTGAATTCCTCTATCGTCCATCCAAGAGAAGTATACGCATGTGCAGTAAAAACGGCAGCAAGTGGAATATGCTTTGTGCATAATCACCCTAGCGGCGATCCAGAACCTTCAAGGGAAGACGTCGAAACAACACAGCGCCTGAAATCGGCTGGAGATGTGCTTGGTATCAAAGTCCTTGACCATCTTGTCATCGGTGATGGCAGATATGTAAGCTTCAAAGAACAAGGCTTGCTTTAATTTAAACATATAAGTTGTTTCAATAAAACAATGAAAGGGTGAATTTAATTGTCAATGAAAGAACTGAAGAGGAGAAGGGTGTCAAGCATTGTCATGAACAAGGCATGGAGATTGAAACGAGTACTATATAGGCTTAGTTTCTCGACTGTTTTGAGGCTGGCCTGGCAGATCGTCAAAGGAAGAGCAAGAGTCTACCATACAAAAGTTACAGGAGTTACATTTGGTATTCGTCAAAAACTTCTGGAAAAGCTGACTATTTACTCGCAAAGTCAAGTACATATACGATTTATGCGTCAGCCGGACAACCCATCTGACAGATCCGCCATTGTAGTTGTTGCTGATGTGAAAGATAGAGGACGGGCGATACTGGGATATCTGAACCATGATTTATCATGCCTTTTAGCTCCTCTTCTTGATTCGGGAAGGCAGGCAATAATACCAGATTATGAAGTAACAGGCGGTGGAATAAAAAAGTTTGGCTTCAATATTTCCTATTACCTGATATAAAAACAGCTGCTCTCACAAGCAGCTGAATCCATAGCCGAACATATGGGCAGCAACCCTGTCCGGCTATATGAGTATATCCAGTATACCATATCGGTATAGATAAAGTAAGTATACGGTTGCCCTCCTTCGGAGTAACCGTATACTTATAAAATTGAATCGATACGATATTGAAGGTCATCAGCGATTCTAGAGGATGGTCTTTCATCTTCCGGATTATTGTCCAAGGAATACTGTCCTAGTATGGCGATACCAGCAACTAAAAGCTTTCCTTCATCTAAATCATTAACTGTAAGAAAGTAGGGTGGATAAACCGTGTTCGCTGGCTGAACAATGTGAATATCATTCTTTCGATATAGTCTCCCCAGGACTGTGTCAACCCTGTTCAGAAGCATAAGGGCAAGTTTCCCGGAAGGAACATTTTTATTTTCGTGTATCAATATCATATCACCTATCTTGATTCTATCGCTAATCATACTTTCAAACGATACTTTAAGATAAAAATAGCCATCCCTGTCTCCAGAAGCAGTCAAGATATCCGGCATATAATCAAATCTTTTTACCAGTCCCTTGTGTGTTGCAGACAAAGATTTAATTATACGCAGTGAATGGTCTGAAACTTCTTCGCGGGAGTTTCCATCAGATTCCACACCTTTTACCAGGATATCCAATGAAATACCGAGACAATCGGATAGCTTGATAAGCACATCCTTGCTAGGAAACCTGCTGTCGGATTCGTAATTTGAATAGGCAGTAGGTTGCACGCCGATCGTCTTTGATATGTATTCACGACTAATTCCCTTTTTTGTTCTGTATAATCTTAGCCTATCACCAAAAGTCATAGATATCACCCCTGAATATAGTATCACAAATCAACACGAAATGAAATCATTGTATTGACAGTCACGAAGTGTGGACTTATGATATTAATACAAGATCAACACGAAATGTGACACAACGAAACCGATCTTTGAAAACCACACATTGAAACGAGAGTGGCAAACTCCCGACAAGTTTGTACTTCCACTCGCATAGACTTTATAAAAAGACATCTGGGGTGATATTGTAATGAGGACATTACTGGGAAATGAACAGTCACCTACAGAAGATACAGGATTTACCATTATTTCGAAATTTAAAGAAGATGGTAAAACACTCCAAGAACTAATTGAAGAAATGTTGAGGGATAGCCTCATCGAATGAATCACACCTGCTGATATGGCTACCTGTCGAAACACTTTGTTTGATAGGTAGTCATTTGATTTATCTGTTAAAAACGAAAGGATGAGTGTAATGGAGAAGAGTTTGGAGAAACTTAGTGAAATGTTAAAAATATACAATGTGGGAATTTATACAAGGCTGTCCAGAGAAGATGAAAATGTTGGAGAATCGGAAAGTATCCAAAACCAGAAAGATTACGTAACAAGATATGTACTTGATAAAGGGTGGAACATTGTTGAAACATACTGTGATGATGGATATTCAGGAACGAATTTTAACAGACCAGATTTTATCAGAATGCTAGGTGATATCGAGTCTGGACGTATCAATATGGTAATTACAAAAGATTCTTCCCGTTTGGGGAGAGAGTATATTGAAACTGGCTACTATATGGAGAAATACTTCCCATCCAAAGGAATCCGCTATATAGCAATAAGTGATAATATTGACACGCAGAATTATAATGCATTTGCCCCATTCTTATCTGTAATGAATGATATGTATGCCGGTGATATCTCCAGAAAAGTAAGAGCCGTTATGAATACTAAGAGGAATGCGGGTAAGTTTATTGGATCATATGCTCCTTATGGCTATAAAAAAAGTCCAGAAGATAGAAATAAGCTTCTTGTTGATGAAGAGGCTGCCGAAGTAGTGAAAAGAATATTCAGCATGTATATTAGCGGCACCGGATTGACCTCCATTGCTATCAAGTTTAATACAGAGGGTATTATATGCCCAAGTGAGTATAAAAGAATGCATTTCAGTAACTATATCAATCCAAAATCAAAAGTGAAGCTTTGGAGTGGCGATACTATAAAGTCAATACTTGTAAACCCAACATATACTGGCTGTCTGACTCAGAACAAGTATAAAAAAATCAGTCACAAGCTGAAAAAGTTGATTACTCTTCCAAAAGATCAGTGGATCACGGTTGATAATACTCATGTGCCTATTATTACCAAGGAATTGTTTGACTCTGCTCAAAAGCTTATGCTTGAAAAGTCGAACACCCATTTTACTACGGAAAGGACGGGACATCTGTTGACGGGATTTATCTATTGTGGAGAATGCGGAGGGCGTATGACATTTACAAAAGCATATTCAAACAGTAAAGTATATTGTATTTGCTCTACATATAAGAGATTTGGCTGGGAAAGATGTTCAAGACACTCCATACTTGAGACGGCATTAGTAGAGTACATCAGCGCAGATATCAGGCGGATAGCCCAGCTCGCAATTGACAAGGAAAAGCTACTTCTGGCAGTTCAAAACACGGATGTCGGGAAGAAGGCTAGCTCTTTGGAAAAGCACATTAATAGTACTATATCCAAAATTAATGAAATCAAGATATATTTGAAATCTCTATATGAGGACAAATGTAAAGGCATAATAACTGAAGACGAATTCGTAGAAATGTCCCAAACATATAAACGAGAACGTGATAGCCTGAACAGCCAACTTTTAGAGTTGAACGACAAAAAAAATTCGATGGATCGAACAAGGTCAGAGAATCGGTATCTGATTGACTATATAAAGATGTTCACTTCCTTCACGACAATTGATCGAACTGCTATTGTCAAATTGATTGACAAGGTATACATTCATCAGGACAGGAAAATATGTATTCATTATAACTTTCAAAATCCTGAAGAGTCTGGACAATAGGGAAAATACCATAAGAGCTGCCTTGCGGAGTAGCTCTTATGGCTTATTGGCGGCTTAATATGTGTACTTTACAACAACACTGGGATCATACTGCCAGTATTGACTCAGAATAATCCGTCCAGCTTGGTTGCCCCTTATTAAATCCTAAGGCTGACTGTTGGGAGCCGTCTATCTTGCTTCAGTTATTTTATTCATGTCGGTTAATTAAAATGGTATCAGGATATGCTTGTGACATTAAATCCCTACTAACACTTTGCCAGATTCTATGCAACTACCTTTATTCGCCAGGGTTGCATTTTCTTTGTCAACTGAGGAGCGGCATAATAGAATTTGTCTTACATTATATTAGTGATTTTTGGCAGAATTTATGGTAAAATAGTCTAATAATGCAAGATATATGACTAAGTTATGACTTGCCGTTTTTATTATTAGAACGTAGAGTAATTTGTGAAAGGTCAAAATGTTAAGAAAACAAAGGTTGAATTTGACACAAATTTATGAAAAGCATCTTCTTGCAGAAGAAATATCAAAAATGCTTGAGGATTTTGTAAACGGCAGGCCTCATTATTTATCAATCGGCTCGGAGCAAGGCGACATTGATGGATGGGATGATATCATAATTGAAAAAAGCAATGGGGGATATATATATATTCAGGCCAAAAGAAACCATACCGATTTTTCAAATGATCCGATAAAACGAGGGGTTAAAACATTAGGGAAGAATAAAGATCAGCCCATGGAATTGTCTCCTTTTGATTCAGCGATGGAGAAGCTTGGAGAGAAAATATATTCTGCAAGGCCTGAAAGTGAATTCCGGATTGAACTGCCTGGAGAAAATATCAGCATTAAAAATGGTCTTTCTGTTAATCAATTTACAAGTTTTCGCGAAGATCATATAAAGGATGTAACGAAAGCTGATGGCCTATCTGGATTAGCTCAATGTGATAGTAATACACAGCACATATATGACTGGCTGACGACTTGGTGTGACTTCAAAGACTGGGATCATATATTAAGTGTGCTTCGCGTTTTACGAATAGTAAGGACCGAACGTGATACTGACATTGAAGAGCGTACAAAAAGAAACCTTAGCCGGATAATCAACGCATCTGATGTTGATCAAGTATATAGATCGATTCTCGGCTATTTGGATGAGAATGCAACAATAACAGGAGCCATTGAACCCCGCCGATTGCTATTTGAATTACAGAAGCACATAATACCAAAAATTGCCAGATGGACCCAATTCATGCAGGATGATGCACAAACACAATGGCAAATTTCCGGGATTCAGGATCTGGAATCCGTTGACAATATTGAAAGGCTTGAGAAAATAATACCCGCGTTTTGGACTAAAGAAAATTCATATGTTCGTCATTTGCGCATATATGGGAACTGTTCAGAAGGTTGTAAAGTTTCAACCGGGCTAATGCGCCTGGCAGCGCACCCAGTGGGAGCAGTCGAGATATATTGTTCAAATGCATCCGGCTGGAAGAACTCGATAAGGGCTTGGACCGGAGGAACTCTGGGCACGACAGAGAATGATCTTGATGATTCAAAGATAATCGGCGTACATGAGCCATATAGACACTGTGAATACAGGACCCTTGTGTCAATTGATGAAAAAGAAGAATTCTCAACCCAGATGCATAACGAAATGTACAAGGTAATTTTTATAGATATTAATAATGAAGTTGTTAAGAAAATCAGTGAGATGCAAAGCGGCACGCTTAGGACAGAAATGGAAAGTCGATGGACTGAATGGAAGTTATCGCTGGAAAACGATGTCGAAGAACAAAGAAGGTTATTCTCAAAAATGCTTCATCCGAATGCAGAAGGAGGGACCGTCTCAGGCGAGATCAGGGTTGGACTGAAAACAGTGCCTTTACTTAGTGAAGCCATATATCAATTGTTGGTGCTTTCGGTATGTCTGGGAGATGACGACAATCAGAAGTGGATGTCAGTAGAATGTGGGACAAAGGTATGTGTAATTGGTCTGGCATTCTGGAGTGGCCCTATGTCTGAGGCCAGAAAGGTAAGAAGAATTGATGATGATACTGGAGCAAAGTATTTGTTGGAATATGAAAGCGAGCAAATCATCATTCTACCGCACTCCTATGTTTCTGAGAAAGAGTTTTTGGACGATAGCATCGCTGGTGGAAATTTAGGATTAATGAGCGATCCGAAGCATCCTCAGTTATTGATAACTAACAATAAAACTTACCAAAGGATATTAAGAAAAGGTGATATTTCCGAGCTTAGGGAATATTTTAGTAGCAGGCTTAGGGAATACAGAAGTGTATTGGAGGAGTCTGTAAGTCGTGTGGTGGGGGGATAGAGAATGATATTTGAATATATCAGGTCAAGTATCAATGACATTTGTGCAGATAGGTACATGATTAGTGATGATTTTGGCTTTGGAAAAGAGTTGATGGGTCTTGCCGATGACATCATTCACAAATGGATTTATCGCATTAAGCGAGCAGGAGCTGAAACTAGTGGGTGGAAGACACTTGTGTTTGTCGAAATCGTCGAAAATGAACAGGGAAATATTAAGCTTGAGCTTAAAAAGACGATCAACTGGGTTGCATTGATCAAGGAAACATTGTCAGGTGAAGAGAACACCGATTTGTACCTGTTTTTGGCCTTCAATGATGCTATTGATGAAGAAGAGTGTTACAGAATAGAATCAACAGAACAGATTTGCCGCAAATATGTTTTCCGACCTAGTGAAGATATATCTGGTTTCTTGACCAGAACCTTTCTTCAAAAGCTCACTGAAAGCGCAGGCAGTATTGAGGCGGATGATCCAGTAGAAAGCGCTTTTTCAAAAACGGTTTATAAGTATAAATGGCTGACTCCTGAGATTCAAAAGGTGTGGAAAAGAGCGTTTTCAGATTTATCTGGCAGTGATCTGGCAGATGTAATACTGAGAGAGGGGAATCCCTTATGAATCAGATTGAAAAGATAAGCATTAAAAATGCCCGCAGACTTGGCGGAGACGTAAAATTGGATTTTGGAAAAGGAGCGACGATTATCTTAGCCCCTAATGGCACAGGGAAAACTACTATTTTTGAAGCAATAGAGCTGGCGCTGACAGGAAGCATCAAAAGAATAGACGGGACTCTTAATGCAATCATTAAGGGCGGCTGTTCTGAGATGAGTGTAAAGCTGGACTTCTTTGATGGGAAGTATTGTCAGGCGGATATTTCAAAGAATGGGGTTTTGGTGCGAAATGGTGATTATAATGAACTTTTTCATACAGAAAACAAATCATCTTTGCCATATTTATTCAGATTGACGCATTATCTTGAACAGAGAACAAATGAATGGATAATCGAGAAAAATGAGCAAGAGGCTGGAGACGCACTTAGTAAATTACCTCTGGGAAGAGATTTGCAAAACATCTTATCAAAAAAAGCAAGCGTCCTAAGAAGTATAAGCACAGAAGAATCAAGGCTGGCAATAGTATTAGCCGATGTTGGAAATAAGCTGTCGTGTTTCTCAGATTTGAAAGCTAAGAGGGACTCGATTAAAGTAGCGATTAACCTTATTCCGCTAAATGAAATTCTGGATAGCATCAAAAATATAGCCGCATCAATGAACTATAGCAGTTATACGGGGGAACAAAGTCTCGTTCAAATTAGCGAATATTTTGAGAGGCTGAAAGTATTTATTAATCAGAAATATACTACGCAAAGAGAATTACTAATAAAGCTGAGCATTATAAAAGACAGAATAGGGTATTATGCCAATAATGAAGACGAAATTAGCAAAAAACATATGATTCTTAAAGATTATGAAGGTAAAATTGACGCGGCAAAAGCTTCCGTAGAACAGAAGAAAATTGACATACAACTCGTTAACTATGAATTGGCAGATATAGAAAATACAATAAATCAGACGACGAATGATAAATTGATGTTTAAAAAAGCTGCGCAAACAGAGCAGGCGTACATAATGAAATACAATGAGTTGAGCCGATGTGCATCAGAACTTACTGAAGCCCTAAAGATATATGATAAAACTGTAGAATACCTTGCTCTATCAGAAAGAAATCGGGATCAGCACAAGATCATATCAGATGAAATTTCTAAGCTATTATATAATCGTACTCAAATGGAATATAAAATCAATTATTTGCAGATGTGGAAGGATATAGTCGCTAAAAACTATGATATCCAGGCAATAAAGAATCCGGAACTCGATACCCGGAGAGTGAAATGCACTGAAGCAGTAGTCCATTTGAAAGAAGAATATAATAAGGAAGAAGAACAGTACGGAGCTAAGAAGAAATCTTTGGATGTGTTAAAGTCTGCGACAGGAGTGATACATGATGCTGTCAGCACTATAAAAATGCATCTGCCGGGAAATCAAGGTAAATGTCCGGTCTGTCAGGCTGAATATGAGCCGTCCGTATTGGCAAGCAAAATAGAAGCTTCTCTTGAAGCAATAAATCCTTCGATTATACTTGCTATTGAAGAGGAAAGGCGGGCATTATCTTATTTTGAAATTGCCAGAGAAAAATATGAGAAAGCACAACAAGAATTACTGGATATAGAAACTGATATGAAAAAGATAACTGCAATTGTTGAGGAAAATCGAAATAAGCTTCAGGAAAGCATAAAACCTCAATTCCCAGGATGCGGAACGCCGGATGAGGCACAAAAATACATCGATGAGCAAATCGCGCTATATTCATTGGATGTAAGTAAATTGGAAGCAGATAAAAAGCATCTCGATTTGGAAATCTCTATGGAGGAATTCAATAAAGCAAGATTGGATAAAAATGAGCAGGAAAGAGCGGTTAAAGAGCTGTCTGACAGAAAACAGCGCATGCTGAATGATATTGCAGTGCTTAAAGAAGAGGTAAATGGTATTGAAGAATATTTGAAAGGAAAAGAAGAAAGTAATATTGAAAAGATTCTATTAGACAAATCGATTGAATTTGAAAAAAAGAAGGAATTAATGCGTGATCTTGAGGGTAAATTATCTGCATTTGAAAATGAACTACTGGAATATCAAAAATTATCTACAAATGAAAAAGATAAAATAAGTCAATTGCAGGGAATACAAAATAGTATTTTGACTGAATGGCGACAGGCGGGATTTGATGGTCAGCCAGAGCAGGATAGGTATAAAATGGGATTTGACGGTATTGCGAATTCCGTAGAAGGAATTGAGAAAATAAACGTCAAATTAGATTCATTTGAACAGAATATTTCAAGCTGGAGGGTTGCTGAAATATTCAATGAAGCGGATAGAGAAGTAAAGAAACAGGTGGGTAGTTCAAGTGAAGAAGAATACCAGAAATCGTTGGAAGCAGAAGTTAGAAAACGAAAAGAAACGCTAAGAGATATTTCTCAAAAAAGAGAGGCGTTGAATTATTTTTTCGATGAGTTATCGAAAGAGAACAAGGAGTTGAATAAGGAGCTTGATTCCATCAACGAGCCTTGGGAAAAATTGCGAAGACGAATTATCGTTACTCCACTAATATCATCAGGTCCGTTATTGAACAATTCAACCTTACGCAATAAGCAGATAGCCAAAACTTCCACTACCATACATAATGCCGACATTGACATCAATAGAGTTGCCAGCGAGGCTCAGATCGCGGATTTGCAGTTAACCTTCATGCTGGCAATGGCAAATAGATACAGATGGACCGATTGGAAGGGTTTGCTGCTTGATGATCCAACACACTATCATGATCTCGTCCATACATCATCAATTTTTGATTTATTGAGGGATCATATGATTGAATTTGGTTATCAAGTATTAATGAGCACCCATAATTCAACACATGCTTATTTTTTACATAGAAAGCTAAGAAATGAGGGAGTACCCTCTAAAATTTATCAGTTAGTTACTCAGAAAAATGGTGTCATTGCTGAGCGTATATATTGAGTGTCGTTTACCAACGTATAAATCACGTGAACTATACTGAGGGGTTAAACTGTACTCCTTTTGTAATGCATTAGTATACTGTGTGGTCAATAGTTGAGTGTTATGCTATTTAAGTTGAATTACATTTATTAGCCATACAACAAGATGCAGCACAGTCGGTCTATTTCCGTTTGAGGGTCTCCCAATATTAAAAAGACAACACCCATATCATCACGTTAAGCACAGCAGGTAATTATCATGTGTATTCCAAACTGGTACGTCCCCTGGGGTGCGTACGGGATCCATGGGACGATTTTTGAAGGCTCTATCGGGCATCCGGAAAGCGGAGGCTGTATACGCATGTTCAGTGATGATGTGGCGGAGCTTTACAACCTGGTGCCTGTGGGTACTGATGTGATTATCACCAATGGTCAGTTCGGGCCTTTTGGAAGGGGCTTTGACGAGATTAACCCCGGAGACAGGGGAGCCGACGTGCTTGCAATACAGTACCGGCTAAAGCAGCTGGGCTTCTACACGGGAGAACTGGATGGAATTTATGAGGATGATCTGAAAAAGGCGCTTCATAATTTTCAGCACGACAATGGACTAGAGGCGAAGAATACTATAACGAAGGAGGACTGGCTGAAGATGGGGTTCAGCAAGTTTGAATAAGGACACCTGTTAATTAAGCCGATGAATAGAATTTCTGTCAATATATTATTACATAAACATTTTACCATGTTCCTAGAAATCATCAGAGTGAGCCCCCAGCAGAGAGGAAGCGCTCAGAATTGGCATTCAGATCGGTGATAACGCTACCTATCGCAGGGAGGGAAGATTCCATTAATTCCAAGAAAAATGAACTTAAAAATTTGGTTTGACAACATTGCCGTTTGTGCTAACATGAAGTAGTAATGAAAATAACGGCTTGTTTAAAAGGAGATGCTTTATATATGAAGTTAAGCTTCAGCTTTTATCCGGAGGGCAGGAAAAAGGCCCTTACCATGAGCTATGATGACGGGCAGATCCATGACAGAAGGCTGATCGGCATTTTTAACAAATATGGTATAAGAGGTTCTTTTCATCTAAATTCCGGCAGACTCGACGAAGAGCCCTTTCTGAAATCCTCTGAGATAAAAGACTTATTCAAAGGCCATGAGATATCGGCCCATTCTTTAACCCATCCCAATCTGACAATGCTGCCCAATGAGATGATCGTATCCGAAATGATGGAGGACAGAAACAGACTGGAGGCTCTTGCGGGCTATCCTGTCCGAGGTATGTCCTACCCTTTCGGAGCGTACAGCGAAGATATCGTGAGGCTGCTGCCCGCGCTTGGTATCGAATATTCCAGGACTGTCAATTCCCATGGAGGCTTCCAAATCCCTGATAACTTCCTGGCCTGGCATCCGACCTGCCACCATGGAAATAATCTGCTGGAAAAATGTAAGCAATTCAATGATCTGCCGCCAAGGTCACAAATGCCATTATTCTATGTTTGGGGTCATAGCTATGAATTTGACCGGAATAAAAATTGGGAACTGATTGAGGAATTCTGTAAAATAGCCTCAGGAGATGAATCTGTGTGGTATGTGACGAATGTAGAAATCATGGACTACCTGAAAGCGATGAAAAACCTGAAATTCAGTGTCAATAAAAAGATCGTATTCAACCCTTCCGCCATAGCCATTTGGATAGGCGTGGACGGGGAGGCAGTTAAAATAGAACCCGGAAAGACTATTTCACTCCAGAACTAAGGATAAGACGTTACATTTATAATATGAGCATAACTGAAAGTAACGGTACGCTTGCCTGCCAGAGTGGTTTTCGGCATAGTCGGATCGGGTTGGCGGAGCGAATTCTTTTAGAGAATTGCCAAAGCATATACTAAGACGGATATAGAAAGGCTGCAGTGGAGGAATCTGTTGCAGCCTTCTTTGGTATTTATGATATGGACATTAAGGTTAAGGTCGGAGGAGGATGATCGGATGATGGACTGCAAAAATGAAAATAATGTGGAGAACAGCAGGCAAGTGGAAAGAAGAAAGGAATTAATGAACTTGCTGGGTGACCTGCCACAGTGCAATAGAGAAAACGTGGAGTCACGACTTATCGATACTGTCGAAAATGATGTTTATACACTTGAGAAGCTCACCCTTGACCTGAATGGAATCGAGCCGGTTCCGGCCTATTTTATAAAACCAAGAGGTGCAGTTGGCAAGCTACCTGTTGTTTTGTTCAACCATTCCCATGGCGGAAACTATCATATAGGCAAGGACGAACTTATCAGCGGTGCGGTCTATCTGCAGAAAATCAGCTATGCCGAGGCATTCGCAAAAGAAGGTTATGCGGTATTGTGTATTGATGCCTGGTGTTTTGGGGAGAGAAGGGGCCGTACAGAGACACAGATATTCAAGGAAATGCTCTGGAATGGTAAAGTGCTGTTTGGCATGATGGCTTATGACGGCATGCGGGCTGTTGATTACCTGCATACCCGTGATGATGTCGATAGCAGCCGCATTGCAACAGTCGGCCTGTCCATGGGCGGAACAATGGCCTGGTGGCTGGCTGCGCTGGATGCAAGGATAAAAGTTTGTGTGGATATGTGCAGCCTGACTGATTTCCATACACTTTCAGAGATGAATGGTTTCGACGGCCATGGTATTTATTATTACATACCAAGTTTGCTGAAGTATTTCAGCACTGCCGGAATCAATGAATTGATCGCTCCTCGCCCGCATTTAAGCCAAAGTGGCAGGTACGATCATCTTGTCCCATATGCAGGGGTTGTCAAAATAGACAAGGTATTGCGTGAAACCTATAAAAATGAGGGCATGGAAGATGCCTGGAAACTTCGGACATACCCGTGCGGTCATATGGAGACAGCCGAGATGAGGGCTGAAACGCTGGCATTTTTACAGCAGTGGCTGTAAAGTAGTATTCTCCGATATTTCGCCTTGCATCAGATGGTATAATCCGCTATAATTCTCGCATGAGGCTCATGATATGAACTAAAACATACCGGAAATTGGACAAGGTGTCGAAATGATATTTAATTCACTGCAATATGCGCTATTTCTGCCATTAGTGGTTATCCTATATTATGTTCTGCCGCAAAAAATCAGATGGGTTTTTCTGCTTGTAGCCAGCTATTATTTCTATATGTGCTGGAATTCCAAGTATGCTGTTATGCTGTTGCTTTCAACGGCAGTGACGTTCTTTGCGGCGCAGCTTCTGCACAAGGCAAAGGATAAAAGGATGAAAGTCTTTTATCTCGTGGCTTGCCTGGGTATCAACCTGGGTGTTCTCTTTGTCTTCAAATATTTTAACTTCTTCAACGAGACCATTGCTGATTTTGCCGGACTGATGGGTTTGCGGTATCAGCCTTCAAAGCTTTCACTGCTTCTGCCGGTCGGTATTTCCTTCTATACTTTTCAATCACTCGGGTATGTAATCGATGTCTATAAGGGCAAAGCAGAGCCGATGAGGCATTTTGGAAAATTTGCGCTGTTCGTTTCGTTTTTCCCGCAGATCGCAGCCGGACCTATCGGCAGGATCGAGAGTCTCCGACCTCAGTTTGACCTCCACCAGAGATTTGATTTTGACAGGATACGGAGTGGGTTGTTACAGATTGGGCTAGGGCTGTTCAAAAAACTTGTTATTGCAGATCGGCTTGCGGTTCTTGTAAATACGGTCTATGATAAGCCGGGTGTCCATAACGGACTGAGCTTTGCACTTGCATCGGTATTTTTCTCTTTCCAGATTTACTGTGATTTCAGTGGATATACTGATATTGCAATTGGTAGTGCAAAGCTGCTCGGCATCAATCTCATGGAGAATTTCAGAAGGCCATATCTGGCAATGACCGTAGCCGGCTTCTGGAAGAGATGGCACATTTCGCTCACCTCGTGGTTCAAGGATTATGTTTATATACCGCTGGGCGGCAACCGGAAAAGGCATCTGCCAAATATTCTGATTGTCTTCCTGGTCAGCGGCCTGTGGCATGGCGCCAGCCTGACGTTCATCATATGGGGCCTTCTGAACGGCTTTTATCAGGTCGCCGGCATCCTGACAAAGCCCTTTACGGACAGGCTGAAAGCGCTGCTCCGCATCACAGGGACTTCAATGACATACGGCTTCCTTAAAAGAATTGAGAATTTTGCTTTAATTACATTTGCATGGATATTCTTCAGGGCAAACAGTGTGGGTGACCTGAGGCTGATTTTATCGAAGCTTTTCACCTGGAACATGTCCTTCTTCTCGAATTTCAACACGGCAAGCCTTGGTATGGGGCGAATAGACCTTGTTCTCTCAGTCCTGCTCATCGTCGTGCTGATCCTGTTTGAACTGGTGCAGGAGAAGGTGAGCATCGGAGCTTTTCTTCGGAAAGAGCCGCTGGTGTTCAGGTGGGCGGCATATCTGGCGGTGATTGCCACAATAATTGTTTTTGGAGTATATGGGGATGCGAACAGTACACAATTTATCTACTTCAAGTTTTAAAATAAAGATCATAAAAATATTAAAGACCTCAGTAAAGGTTGCAATATTTGCTGTGCTTTTATCTGCACTTGTTTATTTCCTGGAAGGCTTGCTGCAAACCGGCGGCAGCGTGGTGGAAAGGAAGCGGGCCATAGAACAGAGACCCGCTGACAGTATTGACGTGATGATTATCGGAAATTCGCACGCCTACTGCACATTCAATCCGGCCGTCATGGAGGAAGTGATCGGCAAACGGGTATTTAACGCGGGTTTGCCGGACCAGAAGATAGATATGACCTATTTTACGCTTCAGGAAATGTTGAAAAACCAGAATCCCGAGACCATTGTTCTGGAGGCTTTTTCCTTCGGCAGGTCGGACTCTGGATATGCCGGTTTTGTAGCAAATATGGATGCAATGAAGCCGAGCTTGTTGAAGTTCAAGGAGGCCTTTGAAATTTTTCCAGATAAATACGATGCATTCCGAATGAGCGTCGGCTTGTTCAGAAGCCATAACAACTGGAAAAAGCCGTCAGTCATGAAGGACAACCTAAAATATATGCTGGGCCGCCCGGCTAAGGATTATAAAGGGTTTGACGGATTCTACCCGCTTAGCTCGAAAATGTCGGCGGAGACAATCAAAAAATATAAGGATGCCAAAGATATAAAATTCACGCCTGTGGTTGACGAGTACTCAGCCGGTTATTTCAAGCGTATCGTTCTGCTCTGCAAAGAGCGCAACATCAGGCTGGTTGTCGCAATGGCTCCGTTCAACGATTTGTATGTGCAAAAAGTCGAATATAACAGTTTCTATGAAAAAATGAATGAGTTGTGTAGGGATGAAAGCGCCGAATATGTTGATTTCAACATGTTGTACCAACAGATCGGTCTGACCTATGACGATTTTGAGGATGCCTTCCACCATGCCCAGCACATGAATGAATGGGGCGCGGAAAAGGTCAGCAGATATATGGCGGAGTATCTGAGGGACACGGAATAGGGTGATTTCACTGTAACAGCAGGGGAGTAATGCAGAAATTCTATAATTATAGAATGAGGACAGTGGTGCTGTGTCGAAAGTGTGGTTTGTCATACTTACTGCCATCATTCGGATGGATCAATTTGAAGGAGAGCATTTTTTGTATTTCCCCAACTAATAAAACACATATAAATAGCGCATCCTATATATTGTTAATTATTGGTAACGATATGGTGGAATATGAAAAAACTGTTTATATGTGTTTTTGTTTTGACAATGCTTGATGCTGCGGCGACTGCTATCGGTATCCAGCTGGGTTATCTGGAGGAGGCGAATCCCTTGATCAGTTCTCTGGCTGATGCGCAGCCTTTCATAACCTGCTTTGGTGTATGTCTTGTCACAGGAGTACTGCTTCTGGTGCTTTATATATTGCGGAATCGGATACACTGGATGGGTTTTGCCATGTCCGTGGTTCTGTTTATAAAATCCGCTGTTGTATGTATTCATATTTTCTTCGTCTATAACGCCATGAGAGATGGTTATTTTGCAATTACGCAACAACTATTTTACAGCTTGCTATTTTTTATGTGAATAGGATAAAATAATGGAAAGCGGTACAACAGTATGGTGCAATTGACGGAAGCAACCGGTCAAATAAAAGACGGGAGAAATATAATGCTAAAGGATAAATATGATTTCAATGACCTCCTTGACATCATGGAACAGCTTCGGGCTGAGAACGGATGCCCATGGGACAGGGAACAGACGCATGAAAGCCTTCGGATCTATATGATTGAAGAGACTTACGAGGTGTTGGAAGCGCTGGACGCAGGAGAAATGAAGAAATTCTCCAATGAACTCGGTGACCTGCTGCTTCAGATCGTATTCCATGCTCAAATTGCAAAGGAACACGGCGAATTTGACATAGGAGACGTTACTTCAGAAATCTGTAAAAAGCTGATATCCAGACATACTCATATATTCGGAGATGCAAAGGCCGACACTGCGGATCAGGTCGTCCAAAACTGGGAAGCCATCAAGAAAAAGGAGAAGAAGCTGGAGAGCCATACGGGTGTTTTGAAAGATGTGCCTTCAAACCTGCCTGCGCTGATGAGAAGCTACAAGGTTCAGCAAAAGGCCGCACAGGTCGGATTCGACTGGGACGACATCGAGGATGTATTCAGCAAGGTAGATGAGGAAATACGCGAATTAAGGGATGTATACAAGAGTAAAAATGTGGAAAGAATAACGGATGAACTGGGAGATGCGATGTTTGCTCTCGTAAATCTGTCCAGATTTCTCAAGGTGCAGCCCGAGCTGGCTCTTACCGGTACGATCAGAAAATTCATCAACAGGTTTGAGTATATCGAGCAGCAGAGTGTTAAAGCGGGCAACAGGCTTGAAGATATGAGCCTTGCGGAAATGGACAAGCTTTGGAACGAGGCAAAGGTTCAACTGCCGGTCAAATGAATCCAATACAGATGTGTTTGAAAGGGAGGAAAGTTCATGAACAAATCGGATCTGATAAAGAGTATATCAGAAAAAAGTGATATAACCAGGGCGGATGCAGAAAAGGCTTTGAATGCATTTGTCGAGAGTGTCGAAGAGGCTCTGGTCAATGGAGACAAGGTACAACTGGTCGGTTTTGGCTCTTTTGAAGTCAGGGAAAGGGCTGAAAGAAAAGGCAGAAACCCGCAGACCAAGGAAGAGATTATGATAAAAGCGTCGAAAGCTCCTGTATTCAAAGTCGGAAAGGCGCTAAAGGATATGGTCAACAACGAATAAAATATAACAACGATTGGGGATGTATTGGAATGAGGATAGATAAATACCTGAAGGTATCCAGGCTTATCAAACGGCGCACGATTGCCAACGAAGCCTGCGAGACCGGACATGTCACGATAAACGGCAAGGCGGCAAAGCCCGGTACGGAGGTAATGGTTGGAGATGTTGTCGAGATAAGGTTTGGCAGCAGTCTGACAACCGTGGAAATCACATCTGTTTCCGAGCATGTCACAAAAGCCGATTCAAAAGAGATGTATGTAATAAAGTAAACCATTTTAACGAATATATATTCTTGGAGCCAAAGGCGCTGTACAACGTACAGCGCCTTTGCTTTCTGCAATTGTAAAAACGTGTAGCCTGAGTTGCATTCTTTATCATTTTATCTCTTGTACATGCATATAATTCAATAATAAAGATGAAAAAAGGTTGACTAAACGGGCTTTTCGCAGCTATATCAGTTGCAGAAATATTCGATGCAGATGAAAAATTAGGTTTCTGCAAAAGGCTTAAGGTAATATAAGTGAAAAAGCCTATTGTAATAAACTCTTTTTTCATTATATATAGATACAGGTGCGTTTGGCAGGGAGGGGTTAAAATGATAGAGGAAAAAAAGGTACCGAAGCCAAAAGTTCAAAACCTTATTCTTGAAAATAGGGAAAAGCTTAATATTACCGGCGTAATAGATGTGGAAAGCTTCAACGATGAATGTGTTGTAGTTGACACAGAGCTTGGTGTACTTGTAATCAGGGGTATAGACCTTCATATCAACAAATTGAATATTGACAATTCCGAACTGGGCATAGAAGGTGAGATCGTCAGCTGTGAGTATTCTGAGAGAGAAAGCTCAAGGAGCAAGGGCGGAGGTTTCTTTGCCCGGATGTTTAAATGATTGTATCAGTAAGCAGTCAAGTTTATGTATTTTTTTGCACAGTTATCGGCGGAATGGCCATAGCACTGGTGTATGACTTTTTCAGGATATTCAGAAAGGCCGTCAAAACAGGCGGCTTCGTTACATATATACAGGACTTGATTTATTGGATTGTTACAGCAGTAATCATGTTTCTGACGTTTTATTACAGTAATGACGGTGAGTTGAGGGTTTATCTGTTCATTGGTGCATTTATCGGAGTGGTGATGTACTCACTCTTACTTAGCAAAGCTATTATGAGCGCATCACTTTTTATAATAAAGATAGTGACTCTGGTTATAAAAGCCTTAATATTTATCATATCTTACCCGATAAGATTAATATGGAAGATATTAGCGGTGCCGCTCCGTAAATTGGTGCGTATCGCCGCGAAATCGGTAAAAAAAACCAGAAGCAGTGGCAGAGTGAGGTTCTACAAATTAAAGTTTTTTGCAAAGACGTTTAGAAATATCAAAAAAAAAATATAACCTATATAAATATTTTTCATTGCATATAGCAGGATTTTCCTCGGAAGCATAGAATAATTAATTATATGGGGTTTTAGGCATTTTACGTAAGATAAGGGGTCGGCAGTATGAGCAAGAAGAAAAAATCAAGATTCGGCATATTTGTATTAATGGCAATATTCATCTATTTGTCATATATGGCTGTTGGACAGCAACGGATGATATATGACAAGAGCCTTGAAAATAGCAAGGTAGTAAGCAAGATTGCAGAAGAGAAAAAGACAAACGAAGAGTTGAATAATGAACAAAAGATGATAAATAGCGATGAATACATTGAAAAAGTTGCCAGAGATAAGCTGGGTATGGTAAAAAAGAATGAACGCGTATTTGTCGACATTGGAAAGTGACAAAGAACCAAATTTGCTTGTAACGCCTGTAGATACAGGCTTGACGAAACATTTGGGATGATATATAATCGTATTACTTTCATGGACAATCTCAAGCTATATAACCTGTATGAAACAGCGAAGGCCGTTTTTTATAAAATTTAAGGAGGATTTCTTTCTGTATGCTTGTTGAGGTTGGTAATATTGTTGATGGCAAAGTCGCTGGAATAACCAATTTCGGAGCTTTCATTCAACTCCCCGAGGGTAAGACCGGTCTGGTTCATATCTCTGAAATCGCAGAGGAATACGTAAAGGATATCAAAAACCACTTAGCAGAAAATCAGGAAGTGAAGGTAAGGGTCCTATCGATGGATAATGGCAAAATCAGCCTGTCTATCAAAAAGGCCGTTGACCGTAAAACCGCTCCCAGAACGGGCAGACCGCCTGCTGATATGGACTGGGGCAGGGGCGGCGGCGAGGGATTGTCATTTGAGGATCGCCTTTCAAGGTATATGAAGGACAGCGATGAAAGAATGCATGATCTCAAGAAAAGCTTTGAGTCAAAGCGCGGCAGCGGCGGTTACAGGAAATCCGCACAGTATTAGAAGGTTGCGCTAAAGAATTAGAATTATGTGGCAGGTTACATATGCTTGCTTTTTAAAGAGCAAGATGTTATTATATTGTGGTTATATTACGTGCCGCTGTGGCGGAATGGCAGACGCAAAGGACTTAAAATCCTTCGCTTGCAAGAGCGTGTCAGTTCGAGTCTGACCAGCGGCACCACGACAGAAAAAGGCTTGAAGGAATAAAAACTTCAAGCCTTTTTTGCATTCAATTTGTATATAAGGGGAATTAATATCGGTATATAAGGGGAATTAGCATGTGGAAGCCGGATTCCATCCATCTTTGCCTCTAAGAACTTTTTCTGCATTGTAGATTTTGGACTGTCTACCAGATAATGCCTTCGCCCAGCCAACCCTTTTCTCTATTTGGCTACCCGGTCCCTGGGAATTATATTCTGCATATTCCACTGTTTTTTCACTTTCTGGCTTATCCCAATTACTCCAGCCTTCGTGCTTGATATGTTCTCCCATAAAGCAGTTAATAAATACAGTTTTGGCGTAATTTCGCCAAGGCCTGCCAAGGTAAATGGATTCCGGCCTGGCGGAACTGGTCAGTCTGCAGTCTATGAATACATAGCCGAATTTTTCCTCCTGCGGGGTAGAGGCTGCCGTTATATAACCGTTTATATCCTGTCCAGGATCATTAGAAACGATTTCACAGCTTTTGAATACAGCCGTCGCCGAGCCGAATATGAAATCCACATCACCCTTTATATAGCAATCTTCATAGTATTGCCTGCTTTTTACCCTTGGCATTCCATCCCTTGGTCCACCGAACTTATTCACAGTAAGGGGAAAGGGGGGCAATGGCCCTGTAAAAAGGGTGTCCTGATTGCCGATAATACGGCAATTTTTTATAATGGTACGATCTCCGTCAGCATATAATGCAACCGCCTGCCCTACCACTTTCCCTGGCCCTGCACCATTTTCCACCGTAAGGTTCTCGGCAATAAAATCGTCTCCCCCGGCAAACAGGGTATATGTTTGGAAGGTGTTGATATTCTCCCCTTTGTCATCCTTCATTAAGGCGAAATCATTCCAGAGGATGACGGTATTATCCCTGCTTTCGCCGGATAAAGAGATCCTTGGTTTTGTGATATGGACCTTCTCCCTGTACAGGCCATTTTTTATGTGTATAATAGTTCTATCCCTGCTTTGTTCAGGTACGGCATCAATTGCTGCCTGTATTGAAGTAAAGTCACCGCTTCCATCTAATGAGACTATCATTTGGGGCCCTCCCTCGCTCAATATTACTATTAGAAGATATCAATATGTTTACCGTTAACAATTTCAAAATCCCGGCCTTTATGTCCCTGTACCTTGACATGGCTGAACTTAATATCCCTTACATTGCAGCAGAAAAAACCACGACCGCTCATAGGTTCGATACCGTCCATCATGGCGGGCATCGCTGGAGTAGCTTCTTCAGCCATTTCGACAGTGATGTTGCTGAACGTGATTTCTTCAGCGGGCATTTCAGGCAAGCCATAGAGGAAGCCGGCACATGCGCGGACATCCCTTGCCGTGATATTGCTGAAGTGAATCCTTCGGAAGACGGGTGTTGCAGCATCCACTGGGTAGGTATCCTTGTCCCATACATATTTCACCTTGCCCCTTGGACCACAGAAGTAAAAAAGATGGATGACAAAAGGACATAGGACCTGTTTCATGATAATATTGTCAACCCGGACATCTTCAACAATTCCTCCGCGGCCCCGTCTGGATTTGATCCTTATGCCCCTGTCCGTCCCTTCAAATATACAGTTGCTTATTACAACATTCCGGACGCATCCGCTCATCTCGCTGCCTATGACGACACCGCCATGGCCGTGTACCATCGTACAGTTGGTTATCGTAATATTTTCACAGGGCACCTTATCAATACAATCTTCCACGCCGGCTTTGAGCGTGACGCAATCATCTCCCACATCTACGTGGCAGTTGGAGATGTGCACGTTTTTACAGGATTCGGGATTGATTCCATCCGTATTTGGCGAATCTGCCGGATTGACGATTGTGATATTGTTTATTGTGATGTTTTCACTCAGCAGGGGATGAACTGTCCAGCTTGGCGAGTTGACAAGCTGGATCCCATCCAGTACTATTTTTTTGCATTTTGTAAAATTGATCAATCTCGGTCTGGGATATTCAAGCCCATTTGACCAAACCAGTTTCCACCAGTCAGCTCCCTGCCCGTTCAGGACTCCCTGCCCTGTAATTGAGACATTCTCAAGGCCATCCCCATATATTTGAGGGGAATAGACAGTGCATTCGACCCCTTCCCACCGGGTATATACCAAAGGATAATCTTGTATATTCTGAGAGAACCGTATTTCCGCACCCGCTTCCAGATGCAGATTGATGTTGCTTTTAAAATGGATTGGCCCTGTCAGATATGTCCCGGCAGTAACGTAGACCATACCACCGCCTGATAATGAACATACCTCTATCGCTTTTCGGAATGCCTCCGTGCAGATGGTTCTGCCATTTCCCAAGGCCCCATACTCCGTTATGCAAGCTATCATATTCCATACTCCCGCAGTCTTAATTTGGTTTAATCAGATGTTTTTCCAGAACCGGCAAGCTAATTTCATGGATTCCCTTAATTATGAGCTTGGCAATCTCTATTGCGCCTGATACCTGGAAGTGTGTATTGTCGATGATACCCTCCGGGTAATTCGGGTTTTCTCCTGCTTCCAGATGAAGGAAGATCTCTTTCATCCTTTCCTGACCGAGTGCTTTAAAAAGTTTTTTACTCATCGCGGTCAGATCGATAAGCGGAACTTTCAACGTTTCAGCGAGTTCGATGGTGGCTTTCGGATATTTCCCATGAGTGGGTTCCAGCTTCCCGTCCCCGCCGAACTTGTTGCGGTTTACAGGCGTAATGAGTACAGGAAAGGCCCCTGCGTTTCTTGCCGTATCAATATATCTTGTCAAACACTCCTTGAAGGAGGTGTCGGGTTCGGTATACCGCGTCGGATCTTCTATTTTTTCATCATTATGTCCGAACTGAATAAACAGGTAGTCATTTGTCCGGATATCCTTTTTTATTAAATCAAGTGCGCCTTCTTCAATAAAACTCCTGGAGCTTCTTCCGGAGATTGCTTCATTTCTTATGGCGACCCCATTGTCGAAAAACCCCTGAAAAATTTGTCCCCAGCCGGCTCTCGGCGCAGATTCAGGTCCGTAATTGCATGCAGTGGAATCTCCGGCGATATATATCGTAATAATATTATTCGTTTCGGAATTCATAGTTATTTCTCCATTCCTTATTACTGTTGAGAGACACTGCGACTTCCAGGTACCTTCGCGTTCAGAGGCTCTCTACAGCCATTTTTTAAAAAAGCCAATCGCTTCCTTCCGCATTTCAGATGTTTCATAATGACCTGTACTGTAATTTTTCATCAACCATTTATCTCCTGCACCAGTATCAATGTATGCCTGCTTCAGCTCCGGGTAAATTTTTCCGAAGCCTGCTGCCGGAGTGAGGGCGTCATATAATCCGTTCATGCTAAGATGTGGGCGGGGAGCTATAAGTTTGTTAATCTGTGCTGTTGTAAAATGCTTCAACAAACCCGGAACATAGTAATAAACACCATGGCCGTCGAGGCCATTTAATTCGACCAGCGTATGGTAATCGGCAAGGCCGCACATGTCAACACATACTTTGATTCTTGTATCCAGCGCGGTTATCCACCAGGACATGGTTCCTCCCATGGAAATCCCGATCGTGCCGACTCTGTCCATATCACAATCGCCTCTCGTTTCCAGATAATCCAGTGCCCTCATTCCGTCAAAAAGCATCATTCCCCAGAGGATCTGACCATTCCAAAGCATATTCTTGAAAATCTGTGTTTCTGTACGGCCTCTGCGTTCTCCGAAAGCCCATGCATCTATACACAGTATAGCATAACCTTCTTTTATCAGAGAATCTGCATAGCATGGAGCAGCCAGATAGGAGGCGCCTTTGAGCAATTCCTCCTTGCCTCTTTGATAATCCCCGCCATGTGCATGGTTATACAGAATGACAGGAAGTTTTCCGGAAGAATTCCCAGGCTTCAGAAAATATGCAGGAACAGGTTCGATCCCATTTAAATATAGAACAAGCTTTTCAATAATATAGGAATCATGTTTTTCAACAAACACAATTTCCGATTTTATGTCTTCTTTTGTATAGTGCGGTAAATCGCCCAACAGGGAGATTAGTTTTTGTCTGTCTGAAGCAGAGATATCATTAAGCACATTCTAACATTCCCTTCATTAAGAATTGAGGATACAGAGGCACGCCCATTTTGGCAAAAGTGCTTCTATACCCTCATTTGGAACAAAATCAGGAGCAGTATTATTTGGAGGATGCAGCGAACCTGTCGTACTGGGCCTGTCTTATCTTGATAAGTTCCTCAGCATGCATTCCCTTTAGAGTTTCCTGATACTTGTCGAAATTGTCGAGACTTTCCGTACCAAGTATAAACTTCAGTTCCATTTCATCGCAGTAGGTTGTTATATCTGTGAGATATTGATTTTCTATAGAAGCCTCTTCAGCCAGGGAGTATATCTGTGGCCATGGGCTCCGCACATAGGGCGTGATCTGGTTGTCTACTTCTACATGCCATGCCGGTAGGATGCCTTCAGCCATAGCTGTTGACTGTATCAAAGGAAGATTGACGGGGTCAATGCCTGCTTTTTGAATGTAATCATTATTCTTGCCATTTTCCGTATAAACCGTCTTGCCATTCTCAACCGTATATGTATCACCTTCTATGCCCCAGTTGTAAAGCAGTTGGGCTTCATCACTGATTGCAAAGTCAAGGAATTTGAATGCAACTTCTGCATTCTTGGAGTTTGCGGATATTCCAAAGATGCCTGTTCCGGGATTTCTGCCCTGATAGTACTGATCTCCGGTAGCGCCCTTGAAGGGTACGATTCCTTTTACAATCGGAGTCTTGCCGTCATAATCCTTGAACTGGTTGCTGAACGACTGTGACATATGCCAGCTGTAACTAAAGGTGACTCCTGTAGTATCGGTTGCAAATCTGGAAATTTCCTGATCCCTTGTTGTGGTTGCAAAGTCCTGATCAAGTAATTTTTCTTTATAGAGCATGTGCAGATAAGTTACATATTCTTTATATGCCGGCTCAAGATAGGAGAGGTGTACCTTTCCATCCTTGTCTGCATAGAACCTGTCTGTAGCAGATGTATTAATACCGAATAATGGTCCAAAAGCTTGAGGTATCATTGCTTTTTCAATAGAGAGCGGGATCTCATCCTCTTTTCCGTTGCCGTTCAAATCCTTTGTCTTGAAAGCTCTGAGCATTTCTGTGAATTCGTCTATCGTTGCCGGCTCTTTCAGGCCCAATTTATCAAGCCAGCGCATGTTGATCATGTAGCAGGGCTGATAGTTCCTGCCAAGACCAATCTGCGGCACATAATACATTTTACCGTCAGGGGTGGTAAGACTTGCCTTTAGTTCAGCATATTCGCCGGAGTATACCTTTTTAAGGTTTACACCGTATTTATCATAGAGATCATTAATTGGTGCAAACAGACCTCCATTTATGTACTTCATTGTTGGGTCCATATCAGGCAACTGAACGATATCAGGCAGATCGTTTCCGGCTGCAAGCCTTGGTGCTACAGCATCTTTGTAGTTAGCGGGAGGAAGCAGCTGCCATTCTATCGTAACGCCCGATCTCTTGACTAACTCCTTAACAATGGAGGCCTGGCTTAAGTCGGCGTCCGTGTAGTATGAGTTGTTTGCAAGGAAAGTCAGTGTCACCGGTTGATCTGTCACCGGTCCTGAACCGTTATAACTGGCGGTTGCTGCCGCAGCATCTGAAGTACCTGTCGAAGTATTTGCTGCTGCTGTGGTTGCCGAAGCTGCAGTATCTGTGTTTTGAGCTGTATCGCTGCCGCATCCTGTGAATATACTTGTGCATAAAATGAAGCATAAAGTAAGGACTAATAGTTTTTTCATAAATCTTCCTCCTAAAATATTATTAATTACCTGGGAATCGTTCCAAACCAGTTGCAAATAGTACAAGCTTTTTTGTTATAATACAGCCCCCCTCTCCTATTGCCGGATCCGTTAATGTCAGGGTTATCCTTTTACGGCTCCGAGCATAATCCCTTTTACGAAATATTTCTGTATGAACGGGTATACCATGATAATTGGAAGAACCGCGACTACGATACAAACATACCTGATCTGCAGAGTGGATGTCGCCATAGCCGATACCGCTGTCAAGCTGCCGGCACTTTGCATGACTTCTGTAGATGCCATGACGAGAATTCTCCTCAGGAATATTTGCAATGGCTGAAGTTCGGTTTTTCCAAGGAAAAGCAGTGCTCCGAAAAACTCATTCCAATGACTGACTGCGTAGTATAGTGTTAATACAGCCAGCGTTGGTTTGATAAGCGGAATAGCGATACGAATAAGCAGTTTGAAATCATTTGCACCATCTATTTTTGCACTTTCAAAAACCTCTTCGGAAACACCTTCGAATGCGGATCGGCAAATCATGACATTAAAGGTGGAAAGCAATACCGGTATGACCATTACCCATCTTGAATTGTAGAGTCCAAGCTTTGATATAAGCACATAGTATGGGATAAGGCCTCCTGAAAAATACATGGTAAAGGCGATAAAGAAATTCAGCTGTTTTCTTAAGAAGAAGTTTTTTCTTGATAGAGGGTATGCCGCGATACATGTAGCAACAATATTAAAAATGGTTCCTATTACGGTATACCACACTGTGTTATAGTAAGCAGTCCATATCGCAGGATATTTGATGACTGTCAGATACCCATTGAGATTGATACCTATCGGGTAAAAATTGACGATTTTTCTATTTATGGCATCAACGGAGCTAAGTGAAACATTCACAATATAGAGAAACGGATAAAGTGTAACAATCAATGCAAATATAACCATTAGATAGACCAGGAAGTAGAAGGATATATCCGAGGTTGTCTTTTTCATAATAGCTCCTTTTGTTTATAAGGATAAAATTGAAACTGTTTGCGAACCTGAAAGTTCTCTTGCAGTTTACCAGAGCGAAAGCTTGTTTGCCTTGCGGCTAATCATGTTCGTACTGTAAACAAGAATAAAGGTTATCACGGAATTGAACAGACCAACGGCTGCCGCATAACCGTAGTTTTGAGTTTCAATACCCTGCCTGTATACATAAGTCGAAATCACATCCGACGTCTCATATATTCCAGGGTTGTAGAGAAGATATACTTTTTCAAATCCGACATTCATTATTCCGCCAAGTGCCAGTATCAACAGTATTATAATGGTTGGCTTTATGCTGGGGAGTGTGATGTGCCATACCTCCTGGAACTTGTTTACGCCATCGATTTTTGCATACTCATAGATCTCCTGATCGGTACTCATTATAGCTGCAATAAAAATGATCGAGTTGAACCCGAAAGTTTGCCAAACACCGGATATGGTAAAAATAGAACGGAACCAATCGGGGCTCATCATGAAATTGATTTTCTC
>WSSedL1CaDRAFT_10000516_pt1 | contig 27118 bp, 27 predicted proteins | sample WetSurSL1Cattail_FD_9464 | JGI IMG/M metagenome (IMG submission 9464)
GCCGGGGCTGAAGGCGCTGGCGATGACGGCGGGGGCGGCCCCGCCGTTCAGTACCTATACCCTCGGCTTCGTGCTGGGGCCGCGGATCAACGCCGGCGGCCGGGTCGGGCGGTGCTCGCTCGGTGCCGATTTGCTGACCGCATGCGATCCGGCGGCAGCCGAGGAATACGCCGTCGCGCTCGACACCCACAACCGCGAACGCCAAGCCATCGAGAAGCTGATCCTCGACGAGGCGATGGCGCTGGCCGAGGTGCAAGACGGCAGCCCGTTTCTGTTCATGGCCGGCGAGGGCTGGCATCCCGGTGTGGTCGGTATCGTCGCTGGACGGTTGAAGGAACGCTTCAACAAGCCGGCGTTAGTGGCCGGATTCGAAGGCGGAATCGGCCGCGGTTCCGCCCGCTCGGTGATCGGGGTCGACATCGGCGCGCTGGTTCGGGGGGCGCGCGAGGCGGGACTGCTGGATGCCGGCGGCGGCCATGCCATGGCGGCGGGGTTCTCGCTGGTTCCGGGCCAGATAGAGCCGTTCCGCGCGTATCTGACCGACCGTTTCGCTTGCATGGAGACGGTGGCAACACCGGCGCTGGAGCTTGATGTGGCGGTGGCGCCTTCCGGTGCAACCTCCTCATTAATCGACGAAATTTCCCGGATCGGTCCGTTCGGCGCCGGCAACCCCGAGCCGATGGCGGTGATCCCCGGTGCGCTTGTCGCCTATGCTGACGTGGTGGGAAAAGCGCATATCCGCCTGCAATTGGCCGGAGGCGAGGGGACGCGGTTGGCGGCCATCGCCTTTCGTGCGGTCGATACCCCGCTCGGCAGGGCGCTTCTGGCGTCCAGGGGCAAACGGATTCATGCCACCGGACGGCTCCGGCTTAACGAATGGCAGGGGCGGACGACGGCTCAGCTTCAGCTGGAAGATGCCGCCGCGGCCGAGGCTTAAAGGGGTTGCAAAGCGCCGCTTTGGGCCTTATAGCCCCGCTTCCCGCCGGGCAAACCGCCCCAGGCGGGCAAGTGGCCTGCGCCCTTCGTCTATCGGTTAGGACTCAAGATTTTCAATCTTGCAAGAGGGGTTCGACTCCCCTAGGGCGCGCCAATGATTTCAAATGCTTAAGCGTTAATGGAAAAGGTTAGACACTTTCGGTCTTGAATCATTGTCCGATGGTTTTGCTCGAGCGCCTTTTTTCGAGCCGAAGGCCCCGACGTCATTATTTGCAGTGCATGACGGTTTCGACGTCCCTGTTGGGGCCGTTTTTCTGGGTGGTCGAACAGAACTTCATCGTCGCCGGAACCGGGATCAGCAGCAGAATATTGGTCCGTTCGTATTCGCAACGGACGAACCATTGCTCCCGCTTCACCACGGCATTCAGGTCCCAGGTATATTTTGTTTTTCCGTTAGGCAGATTCTTTTCATAATCTTCTCTGCTGCTAATTCCATCAGCATAAGCCATGCTGACGTAATACAGGCGGGTAGGGCCGACGTCATATCCAACGTGCCAGCCTTTCGGAATGTTTTTGGCGGTTTCGGTAACGGCCACGGTCTGCGGACATGCGAAATCCTGATCGGCCGCAGCCGACGCGATGGTTGATGCGATTGCTCCAAGGAACAGCATCATTCGCAGCATGGCTTTTTCCTTACCAGAGGACGACACGATATTTCGATGGATCCCTGCTGATCCTACCGGAAAACGTCGTCGGCTTGTGATGATATTCTTGGAGGCCAACCTTACCTTTACTGTTGAACTGATCGAGTAGAACCAATGTCCCGTCGGGTTTGTAACCCATGAATACGCCGACGTGACCGTAGAAATGGCCGTCGACAAAGGTTGCGACCCAGGTTCCCACCGGCGGCGGGTTGGATGGCGAGATGGCGTCTCCCGGTTTCCAATCTTTGGTGGGGCGGGCGCCGCCGGCCTGTTGGGCGAAGGCCACGCATTCCGTGTTTCCTTTCGCATTTTTATAGGATTTGTTTATGTGTGACAGTGGATTGCTCAAGACGTGAGTGGTGCCGCACCACTCGCCGCCTTCGGGGCAGCCGGCCGGGACGCGCGGTTCGCTGGGATCATATTTCAGCAGCAGGATGACGTTCTGGGCGGCAATCTCGTAGGCGATAGCATCGAGCTTTTGGTTCAGGGCGGCAGCCCTGGAGGATTCGTATATCGACATGGGGGAGGCTCCTGACAGACGTTTCAACGGCTCCGCCGCCGGTGAGCAGGGCGAACCGGCAATCTGGAATAGGATTTAATTCATATGTGGATGAACCCGCACCTGTACAAGAGGAGACGGAAATAATTTTCGATTATTGGGAAGCGGAGATGTCGTGTCGACCGCCCGGTTATTTTGCGTCCGCTTCTGCGTTCCTTATCGGGATAGGTAGACACACCCTATTGTATCCCATTGTGTTTCTTTGAGCCGAAATCCAAAGGTTAGACACTGTAACCCATTGAAGTCACAAGATTTGTGGTTGCTTTTCAATCTTGCAAGAGGGGTTCGACTCCCCTAGGGCGCGCCAATTAAATCAATAACTTATGGCGTTGCTGCGGAAGGGTTGACACTTTCGATCTTGCAACATCGAAATTTAGCTATTTACCTGCCCGTTTAGGCGTAAGTTTCTTTCGTCTATAACGTTTGGCTGATTGCAACACTCGGTATGCTTGCAGTAACCTCTCCGTGCGTCGGCAGGGGGAGCTGCAAATGAAATCGATATCATTGGTTTTTGCCGCAGGTATTGCAGTAACAATTCTCGGTGGGTGTGCTTCCCCGAATTTCAATTACCAGCCACCTGCGACGCAAATTAGCGAACCTCCGATCAGTGTTGTGTCGATCTCCCGTGTTGGAGACAAGATGCTTGTGCAGGGGCAATACCAAGAACAAGACGCTATTCGCCTTGCGAAAGAAGTTTCTATTGGCTTGTTCAGCGCCTACACCTTCTCCCCTGGGATATATGTCAAGCAAGGACAGGGCTCTGAGGGCGAGTTTTATAGAGTTGGCGATGTTCAGGGCAGTGGTCATGTCAGTAAGGCAATGTTGTCAGATCCTTTTCAAGCTATTTTGTTGAGGCCTGATGGAACGACGATTTGTGCTGTCACGGTATTCAACGTGAGAGCCTGTGAATCGGATGTTGTTGTTGAGCGACTTAAAATTCCTCGCACAAGCGCGGAAACGTTTCAGCAGACGCTTATTTATAATGGCCGTGTCGGAGATAAAATTAATATCGGCTATCGCGAATTTTCGGCAGACATGGCGCGACCCGCGTTCAATAATGAGGTCGAATACGATCTTCGTGAATCTATGACCATCGGATATAAAAATGCGGTGATTGAGGTAATCGAAGCGACTAATCAAAGCATCAAGTATATCGTGAGACGGAACTTTAACGGCGCTGATCACTAATGGCATCGAAGTAATGAAAAAGGGTACCCGGTTTCCCGAGCACCCTCTCTCATCAGAACAACCGCGTGAGTGCGGCGATCACCGAAACCAGCGCTGGCGGGATATACCACGCCATGCCGAGGCGATACGTCGTACCGCACGGGCTGCTGGCTTCGAAAACGAACAGCACCATAGTGCCCTCCATTTCCGTGCGCGGATTGCCCTTACAGCAGCCGATGCCGCGCATTAAGCCAGGTTGCGGTTTTTTGTGTCATACCGTCCGTGAACCGCAAACACCTCGGCTGTCTCGAAGTTATTTGCTAGATAGGAGGCGGCTCTCGTGGCTGCAAGGTTGCGAGCCGTATTATTCTCGAAATTGGGGATGGGTGAGTAGTGGCAATGGCAAATATGAATTTGCCCAAACCTTCTGAGCACAACGGACAGTTTGTAACCTCTTCTCACAACCAAATGAAACATAACGAGACGGTTTGAAAAGGTTTTCAAGTGTAACTAATTGAAATAATTAATAATTTTGTGTATTTTCAATCTTGCAAGAGGGGTTCGACTCCCCTAGGGCGCGCCATTTCCGTTCAAAACTGCGAACCATCAGCGGATGCCCGCAGCTTTCGCACCGAAGAAGGCCGGTCAGCAGCACCTCGCCGTTGGTCTCGTCGCCGGCGATGTCGGTAATCAGCAGCGGGGCGACTTGCCTGAGCGGCTGCCGGTGCCGGCGCTCGATCCCCTGCATCACTCGGTGCATCAGTATGCGCTTGGTCGGATTGGGATGACCGGACAGGGCGACAATCCCGACGCACATATCAGCATCGACGATACCGGTGTACTCAAGCACCACTGTTTGCAATCGCCCCACAGCCGGGTCGGGTCCATGGCCAGCAACTGATAGCCGATGCGTCTGGCGGTCAGCAGATCGCCACGTCGGATCGCCTTCTGAAACAACGACGCCAAAACACAGGCATCAGCGCCGAACGGCTAAAGCGCTTCGTCGTGTCGTGGGGGATATTACCTGAAAAATCGCTGGTAGAGGAGCGAGAACAGGGCATTGGCGGGAGCATCCATATCCGTGAGAAGATTGTGTTTCTCTCTTCACGTATGGAAAACACTACGTGGATAAATGGTATATTCTTGAAACGAGCATATTTAATGTTGGCATATTTGCTGTTCGCGAAACGAAGGAAATCTGTCAGTTACCGAGCATATCGTTTTTATGTTTTTCTTATAAATCACACCAGTAATTCCTCTCGAACTTTTACGCCAATCGGCGGCATGACACTGCTCGTTTGCAACACGCAAGGGCTGCCATGTTCGATTTTCTGTACGTGATGCTTGGATGTGTCTTCACCGGCGGAGCGATGCTGTATGCCGTCGCCTGCGAAGCTCTGTGAGCGCGCTATGAGCATTGATTACGCGCTCGGCTCCGCCGTGACCCTCAGCATCTTCATCTATCTGGTTTACGCACTGATCCGGCCGGAGCGGTTTTGACATGACCCTCAACGGATGGCTTCAGATCGCGCTATTCGCCGCGATCATCATCGCAATCGCCAAACCGCTTGGCTGGTATCTGGAAGCGACTTTTACCGGCAGGCGGACGTTTTTCTCGCCCGTTCTGCGTCCCATCGAACGCGGGCTGTACCGTGCGGCGGGCATCGACGAGCGTGAGGAGCAGCATTGGCTGACCTATGCCGCCGCCATGCTGGCGTTCAGTTTGGCCGGGTTCCTAGTCCTTTACGCCCTCATGCGATTGCAAGGCGTATTGCCGTTCAATCCGCAAGCCCTACCCGGCCTCTCGCCGCATCTCGCGTTCAATACGGCGGTGAGCTTCGTCACCAACACCAACTGGCAGTCCTACGTGCCGGAAACCACCATGAGCTACCTGACCCAGATGGCCGGACTCACGGTGTACAATTTCGTTTCGGCCGCCACCGGCATCGCGCTGGCAGTTGCCTTCATTCGCGGCTTCGCCCGCCGCTCGGCACAAAGCATCGGTAATTTCTGGGTCGACCTCACCCGCTGCACGCTCTACGTCCTGTTGCCTATCTCTGTTGTGGTCGGATTGTTCTTTGTCTGGCAGGGCGTGCCACAGAATCTGCATGCCTATGTTAATGCTGTGACAATGGAAGGCGTAAAGCAGACGATTGCCCAGGGACCTGTTGCCTCCCAGGAAGTCATCAAGATGCTGGGCACCAACGGCGGCGGCTTCTTCAACGCCAATTCGGCGCACCCTTACGAGAACCCCAATGCCCTGACCAATCTGGTGCAGATGATCCTGATCTTCTCGCTCGGTGCGGGGCTGACGAATATGTTCGGCCGCATGGTCGGCGATCAGCGTCAGGGCTGGGCGATCTTCGCGGTGATGGGGCTGCTGTTCCTTGCCGGCACCACCACCGCCTATTGGGCGGAAAGCACCGGCAATCCGCAAATAGCTGCGTTGCATATCGACCAAACCTCCAGTGCCTTGCAATCCGGCGGCAACATGGAAGGCAAGGAAGTCCGCTTCGGCATCGCAAACTCGGCGCTGTTTGCCACCGTCACTACCGACGCTTCCTGCGGCGCGGTGAACGGCATGCATGACAGCTTCACGCCGCTTGGCGGCATGGTGCCGATGGTAAACATCATGCTGGGCGAAATCATCTTCGGCGGTGTCGGTTCCGGCCTTTACGGCATGCTGCTGTTCGCCATTCTCGCGGTGTTCATCGCCGGGCTGATGGTCGGGCGCACGCCGGAATATCTCGGCAAGAAGATCGAGGCCAAGGAAGTGAAAATGGCGATGCTGGCCATTCTTTGCCTCCCATTATCGATCCTCGGATTTACCGCGCTGGCTTTGGTGCTGCCCGCCGGACTTGCCGGGCCGCTTAACGCCGGCCCGCACGGTTTCAGCGAAATTCTTTACGCTTACACATCCGCCACCGGCAATAATGGCAGCGCCTTCGCCGGTCTCACTGCCAACACGCTCTTTTACAACACCACACTCGGCATTGCGATGTTCGCGGGGCGCTTCCTGATGATCGTGCCGGTGCTGGCGGTCGCCGGCTCGCTGGCGGCCAAGAAAATCGTACCGCCTTCTGCCGGAACATTCCCCACCGATGGCGGTTTGTTCGTCGGGCTTCTGATCGGCGTCATCCTCATCGTCGGCGGCCTTACCTTTTTTCCGGCTCTGGCACTCGGTCCTATCGTCGAACATCTTGCCATGACTGCCGGCACTACGTTTTGATTACGAGACAACCCATGACACACACGAAAACCCGTAAGCGTACGCCGGTGGCGACTATTACCGATCCGAAGATACTCTGGCCCGCCATAGGCGGCGCGTTCGGAAAACTCGATCCGCGCGTGATGATCCGCAATCCGGTAATGTTCACGGTGGAGATCGTCGCCGCGCTGACGACCGTTCTCCTGATCCGAGATATTCAGACCGGAAGCGGTCATTACGGCTTCTCGCTTCAGATCAATATCTGGCTATGGTTCACGGTGTTGTTCGCCAATTTCGCCGAAGCTGTGGCCGAAGGACGCGGCAAGGCGCAGTCTGCCTCCTTGCGCCGGACAAAGTCCGAGCTGGAAGCAAAGTGGCTTCAGGTTCCCGAACTCAAGCTTTACGAAACCGTTCCGGCCTCGCAGTTGGAACGCGGCAACCTGGTACTGGTGGAAGCCGGCGATATCATTCCGTCGGACGGCGAAGTGGTGGAAGGCGTCGCCTCGGTGGACGAAGCCGCCATCACCGGCGAAAGCGCGCCGGTGATCCGCGAGGCCGGTGGCGACCGCTCGGCGGTGACCGGCGGCACAAGGGTATTGTCGGACTCCATCGTGGTGCGGATTACCGCGGCGCGCGGCTCGACCTTTCTCGACCGCATGATAGCGCTGGTGGAAGGCGCATCAAGGCAGAAAACGCCCAACGAGATCGCGCTCAATATTCTGTTGGCGGGCCTAACCATCATCTTCGTGATTGCGGTCGCGACAATTCCCAGTTTTGCGATGTATGCCGGCGGGCACATGTCGGTGCTGGTATTGGCGGCGTTGTTCGTGACGCTGATCCCCACCACCATCGGCGCGCTGCTGTCTGCCATCGGCATCGCCGGCATGGACCGGCTGGTGCGCTTTAACGTGCTGGCGATGTCGGGCCGCGCGGTGGAAGCCGCCGGCGATGTCGACACGCTGCTGCTGGATAAAACCGGCACCATTACGCTGGGCAACCGTCAGGCATCCGAATTCATTCCGGTTCCCGGCGTTGACGCCCACGCGCTGGCGGAAGCGGCACAACTTGCCTCGTTGTCGGACGAAACGCCGGAAGGCCGTTCCATCGTGACCTTGTCGCACGAAAAATACGCCTTGAAGGATTTGAGCGCGGCGTTGCCGAATGTGCGCTTTGTACCGTTTTCGGCGCAAACTCGTATCAGCGGAATAGACGGTGAAGGCATATCCATTCGAAAGGGTGCGGTGGATGCGGTACTCAGGTTTTGCACGGGTGCGGACACGGAAGCCGTCCGCAACATTACCACGATTTCCGAAACCATCGCCAAGAGCGGCGGCACGCCGCTGGCGGTAGCACGGAACGGCCGGCTTCTTGGCGTCGTTCACCTCAAGGACATCATTAAGGAGGGTATCCGAGAGCGCTTTGTTCAATTGCGCCGTATGGGTATCCGCACGGTGATGATTACCGGCGACAATCCGCTGACTGCGGCGGCTATCGCGGCGGAGTCCGGAGTAGACGATTTTCTCGCCCAGGCGACGCCGGAAACTAAGCTGAAGCTGATCCGCGACGAGCAGGCCAAGGGCAAGCTGGTGGCGATGTGCGGCGACGGCACCAACGATGCCCCGGCGCTGGCTCAAGCCGATGTCGGCGTGGCGATGAACACCGGCACCATGGCGGCGCGCGAGGCCGGCAACATGGTCGATCTCGACAGCGATCCCACTAAGCTGATCGAAATCGTAGAAATCGGCAAACAATTGCTGATTACCCGTGGCTCGCTCACCACCTTTTCTATTGCCAACGATGTGGCGAAGTATTTTGCCATCATTCCGGCGATGTTCATCGCCTTCTATCCGCAGCTTCAGGTGTTGAACGTCATGGGATTACATTCGCCGCAAAGCGCCATTTTGTCGGCGATTATCTTCAATGCGTTGATCATCATTGCGCTGATTCCGTTGGCGCTGAAAGGCGTTGCTTATCGCCCGATTGGCGCGGCGGCGCTGCTGCGCCGCAATCTAACGGTTTACGGTCTGGGCGGTCTAATCGCTCCGTTTGTCGGCATAAAACTGATCGACATGAGTGTTACCGCGTTTGGACTCGCGTGAGGATGCTATGCTGAAACACATTCGACCTGCCTTCGCGCTAATCGCGATATTTACGATTTTGACCGGCCTTGCCTATCCCTTGGCGATGACCGGCATCGCCAAGGCGTTGTTACCGCATCAGGCAAACGGTAGCCTGATCGTCAAGGACGGAAAAGTGATCGGCTCCGACCTGATCGGGCAGCAATTCGCCAACGAACGCTATTTCCATGGCCGTCCTTCGGCGGCGGGAAGCGGCTACGACGCGGCCAATTCCTCCGGCTCTAACCTTGGCCCCACCTCGAAGGCGCTTCTCAAACGAGAGGACACGGACGTTGCCAAGTTGCGGGCCGAGAACTCCAACGCGCCGGTTCCCGCCGACCTGGTGACTGCTTCGGCCAGCGGTCTCGATCCGGACATCTCGCCTGCCGCCGCCTTGTTCCAGATTCCGCGCGTCGCCAAGGCACGGGGAATTTCCCAGATTGTGCTGAAGAGACTGGTGGAGGCGCATGTCGAGGGGCGTCTCCTCGGCCTGATCGGCGAGCCTCATGTCAATGTTTTGCATCTCAATCTTGCACTTGATGGTGGGCAAAGCGAACAAAAATGAGTTAATCTTACAGCATGGAAAACGACACGCGCCCTTCTCCTGACGCGCTTCTTGATGAAGCGAACAGGGAAGGTCGCGGCAAACTCAAGGTTTTCCTCGGAGCCGCCCCAGGCGTTGGCAAAACCTTCGAGATGCTGACCCAAGGCCGCGCCCGCAAGCTTAATGGCGTCGATGTGGTGATAGGTCTGGTCGAAACCCATGACCGCCGTGAAACCGACATTCTGACAACAGGTTTTGAGGCCATCCCCAAGAAGCGCTCGCTTTATAAAGGCCGCGTTGTCGCCGAAATGGATTTGGACGCGATATTGCAACGCCGGCCCAAGTTGGCGCTGGTGGACGAATTGGCCCACACCAATGCGGTGGGCAGCCGCCACCCAAAACGCTACCAGGATGTCGAGGAACTCTTGGCCGCAGGCATCGACGTTTACACTACCGTCAATGTCCAGCATCTCGAAAGTCTTAACGGTGTGGTGGCGCAGATCACCCGTATTCGGGTGCGCGAAACCTTGCCGGATGATATTCTCGACGAGGCCGACGAAATCGAGCTGGTCGATACCACCTCGGACGATCTGTTGCAGCGGCTGCGCGATGGCAAGGTTTATGTCAAAGCTCAGGCGGAACGCGCGATCAGGCACTTCTTCAAGCCCGGCAATCTTACCGCCTTGCGCGAACTGGCCTTGCGCAAGGCTGCCCAGTACGTCGATCGCGATATGGTCGATTACATGCAAGCGCACGCTATCGAAGGGCCGTGGCCGGTAAACGAACATATCCTTGCTTGCGTCAACGAGCATCCATCATCGGCCGAACTGGTGCGTCGCGCCCGCAGACTCGCAGATAACCTGAAAGCCGAGTGGACGACGCTGTATATCGAAAGTTTCCGACATTTGAGTTTGAACGAAGTCGAGATAGACCGGGTCGCCGATACGCTGCGCCTTTCCCAGCGTCTGGGCGGCGAGGCGATTACCCTGCCGGGGCGTGACATCGCGCAAACCATTATCGATTATGCCCGCAAGAACAATGTTACCCAAATTGTGATCGGCAAGTCCGTCCGTCCGCGCTGGTTCGAGTTTATGCATGGTTCGGTGGTGAAGGTGCTGCTCAAGGAGAGCGGCTCCATCAGCGTTACCGCCGTGCTGGTCGAAGGCGGAGGCGTCACCGCCAAAGCCGTCAAAACCATGCCGCTCCCCGATCCCAAGAATTGGCGGCGTTATGCCATTAGCGCATGTGCGGTTGCGGCAACAATCGGTGTTGCGGAAGTCTTCAATGCTTTCATGTCGCTGGGCAGCATCGGGATGCTGTTTCTGATCCCGGTGCTGGCGAGTGCGGTTTCGTTCGGATTATATCCGGCGCTGTTCACCGCGCTCGTGAGCGTGCTGGCCTATAATTTCTTTTTCCTGCCGCCGCTTTACACTTTCACCATATCCGATCCCAACAATTGGCTGTCGTTCTTCGTGCTGCTGTTTGTGGCGGTGATTGCCGGCAATCTGGCCGCAAGAGTGCGCGCCCAGGCGGACCTTGCCGCGGCGCGAGCGAACATTTCCAGCGAACTGTTTCATTTTACCGGCCGGTTGACCGGTATTTCCCGGCTCGACGATATTCTGTGGGCTTGTGCCTATCAGATCGCCTCGATGCTGAAAGCCAACGTCATTATTCTTCTGCCCGATGCGGTGAGCAAGCGCCCGGAAGTCGCCGCCGGGTATCCGCCGGACGACGAGATAGATGCCCAGGACATGGCCGCCGCGTCCTGGTGCTGGGATAAGGGGCTTCCGGCCGGTCGCAATGCCGAAACCCTGCCGGGAGCCAAACGTCTGTTCCTGCCGATGCGTACCGGCGAGGGATTGGTTGGCGTCATCGGTTTGCAACGTCATGACGAGAAGGCATTGATGACGCCGGAAGACCGCCGCCTGCTGGATGCGTTGATAGACCAGACGGCACTGGCCATCGAACGCTGTCAGTTGGTCGAGAAGGTGGACGAGGCGCAGGTGCGCGCCGAAGCCGACAAGCTGCGGGTGGCGCTGCTGACCTCGCTGTCGCACGATTTGCGCACGCCGCTGGCGTCAATTCTGGGGGCTTCCTCGACGCTAATTTCGGGGCGCGGACTATACGGCCTTGAGCAAACCGACGAAATGCTGACCACCATCCGCGAAGAAGCCGAACGTTTGGACCGTTTTGTCGGCAATCTGCTTGATATGTCGCGTCTGGACGCCGGTGTGCTTGGCGTCAAGCACGAGGTTGTCGATATGGCCGAAATTGCCGAAACCGCCGTCAAACGGTTGGCGCGGCGCTTAGTCGGATACCACATTGAAAAACATATCGACGATCTGCCGTTGGTGTCGGCGGACCCGCTGCTGCTGGAACAGGCCATCGTGAACCTCATCGACAATGCAGCGAAATACTCGCCACCAGGATCGCGCATCGTCCTGCAAGCGGTGGTGAAAGACAAAGTCGCAGAGTTGAGCGTTATGGATGAGGGGTTTGGCATTGCCCCCGAAGAGCTACCGCGTATCTTCGATAAGTTCTACCGCGCCAAGGCGTCCGACCGGCGCGTGGCGGGCACCGGGCTGGGGCTTGCGGTAGCGCGCGGGTTCGTTGAGGCTTTCGGCGGTGCGCTAGAGGCGGCAAACCGGCAGGACCGTAGCGGTGCGATCTTCACCATTGCCGTCCCGCTGATTAAAGCCGACAAGGCAACGCCATGAACGCAAGACTTCCCCGTATTCTGATTGTCGATGACGAACCGCAAATCCGCCGTTTCCTGCGCGTCGGTCTGCCGCCGCACGGGTATGAATGTCTTGAAGCCGGAAATGGAACCGAAGCGCTGGCGGCTTTCGTCATGAAAATGCCGGATGTCATTATACTCGATCTCGGCTTACCGGACATCGACGGGTTTCAATTGCTGACGCGGATGCGCGATAAGGCGCTGACACCGATCCTGGTGCTGTCGGCGCGGAACGATGTCGAAGGCAAGGTGAAGGCGCTGGAACTGGGCGCCGACGATTACGTTACCAAGCCGTTCGACATGAGCGAGCTTCTTGCCCGGCTCAGGACCGCTCTGCGCCATGGCCTGCAAACTGTCGGCGAAGCGCCGGTGTTTCAAAGCGGACCTTTGTCCGTCGATTTGGTAAAAAGGCAGGTCCGTTTGAGCGGCGAGGAAATCCACCTCACGCCCAAGGAATACGATGTGTTGCGCTATCTGGTCGCTAATGCCGGACGGGTGGTGACGCATCAACAGTTGTTGCGCAAAGTCTGGGGCCCGGCGCATGTCGAGGATGTACAATATTTGCGCGTTCTCATGCGCCAGTTACGGCAAAAACTGGAACCGAGCGATGCCAGTCCGCAACTACTCTTGACGGAACAGGGCGTGGGCTATCGGCTGATAGTTCTGGCTGACATGTAATGGTATGCGCCGCTGAGAAGGAACTGATGGTCGAAAGACGTGCCGCCGGCGGCGTGCCGATTAGCGTCTGTCAGTAACCGGTAGAAAGGCGATTTTTCGGGTTGCATCGGCTCTATTTCTTAGAGCTGATTTTGCGATATGGGGGGGGATTCCGACTGTCTTGGTTTTGATACCAAGTTTTTTGTTCTGGTAAAATGAACCTATTTTGAATGATGAGGTCGTCGCTTTGCCCGGAGTGGTTATGCGCGGCGACGATGTTGCGGGTTTGGTTATAGGACAAACCGCCCGCTTTTTAGCGGGGCATCGAGTCTGTTGCGTACCGTTCCGCTTCCGCTCACCCTCGCACCACTCACCGCCTTCGTGGCAGCCGGCCGGAACGCGCGGTTGGTTGGAATCGTATTTGAGCCGCCCGGATGACCTTCAGGGCGGCAAGCCTGACGTCCTGGGTGGAAATCTCGTAAGCGATGGCATCAAGCTTCCGGTCCAGAGCGGAAGTCTCTGAGGTTTCGTAAGCCGACATGGGGCTGGCTCGCTCCTGACAAACGGTTCACCTCTCCGCCGCCGGTGTGCAAGGCAAACCGGCAGTATGGAATAGGATTTAATTCATGTGTGGATTGGTTTGCGTCCGTACAAAAGGGGAAGGAAATAATTTTCGAATAGAGCGTTTCATAGAAAAAAGCCTGCCCCGCACCTTGGCGTGCATAAAAAAAACGGCGGATGAGACCCCATCCGCCGCTTTGCATTTCATCGATATTACCGCTGCGGCGGGCTTTGACCGCCGCCTGGCGTCTGTTCCTGCTCCACCTGGTTCGGCATGCCGGGCGTGGCATTGAACAATTGCTGCAAGAAGGTCATCTCGCGGCCGCGCGAAGGCGTTTTGCGGGGCTCGAAGGCGACGACATTGCCGTCCTTCAGGCTGTAATGCTTCAATTCGACGACCTTGTCGTTGCCGTCGAAATAGATCGCCAGGATCCGGCGCCCTTCGATCAGGGGATTGAAGAAGCCGACTTGCTTCTCCCGCGTGGAAATATAGTACCAGACGTCGCCGCCGAAGGTGGCTTGGGTCGATGGATTGCCGAGCTTGGTTTCGATCGTTGCCTTGGAGTCGGTTCCGGCGGCGATATTGGCTTCGGTGTTGGTATCTTCCAGATAGCCGCGGTTCGAGATGACCGGCGTACACCCGGCCAGCACCGTCAAGGCAATGCAAAGGACGACTTTTTTCATAAACAACCCCTAGCCACGCTTCTCTTATTCAGTGCTAACCTCGCGCGCCCGCGGTTGCAAGCGCCGCGCGCCGGATGAAGAAATGACCATAGCCGACTTGTTTCGAAAGGGAAACCGCCGCCGGCAGGCCGAGGGGCTTTACGCCGCTCTGGTGGCCCGCGCCCGAGCCCCTGTCTTTTTCGTAAGCCTCGGCGTGTCCGATACGCCCGATGGGCGGTTCGATGTGCTGGCACTGCACGCCTTCCTGGCGCTGGAGGGGTTGCGCGGCAGGGGCGACTTGGCCGAGGCGTTGGTGGCGGCGCTGTTTCGGGGCTTCGAAGATGCCCTGCGCGATCAGGGGGCGGGCGACATCGGCATGGTTAAATCCCTCAAGAAGATCGCCGACGCATTTTACGGCCGGCTTAAGGCCTATGGCGAGGCGGCAGACGAAGCGGCCTTCGCTGCGGCGCTGACCCGCAACCTGTATCGCGGCGAAGCCGGGCACGAGGGGCAGGCGCGGGCGCTGGCCCGCTATGCCGCGTGCGCCCGGGCGAGGATTGCGGCGCGCGAACCGGGTTCCCCCCTCGATTTCGGGCCCAAGCCGGAATAAACAGGGCCCATGTCGCAGGAAAAAACATACGCCTCTCCGTTCAGCCGTTTCGTCGATCTTTCCGATCTGACGCAGGCGGGGATGGAAATCGAAATCGCCGCCGATGCCGACGCGTGCGAAAAAATCGCGGCCTGGGCGGAAATTCGCGCCGTTCGTGCATTTTTGGCGAAAGTGGCCTTGCGCAAACTTTCGTCGACGCGGTTCCGGCTCAAGGCCGACTGGACGGCCGAGGTCGAACAGACCTGCGTGGTGACGCTGGAGCCGGTGGCCTCGCACCTGTCCGGCGCCTTCGAGCGGGAGCTGTATTATGCCCCCGGCCGGCGGGAAGACGGCGGCGAGCTGACGCTGGCGGCGGGCGACGACGAGACCCCGGATACGATCGACGATCTCGATTACGACACGGTGGCGCCGTTGCTCGAGGAATTTTCCCTGAATCTGGAAGCTTACCCGCGCAAGTCCGGGGTTCAATTTCAACCGCCCGAGATAGCCGGGGCGGAGGCGGAAAACCCCTTTGCTGTGCTTAAGTCATTGACCAAAAAAGGTTAGTTTTGCCGTCAGGCGAGGCATTTTCGCGCTTGAATCCGGCGGCGGTTTCCTGTTCACTCCGCCCCCTGTTTCAAGGCCGACGCAAATTCGCGCCGCGCCGCAAGGTAGTTTGCCTTTTTTGAGGAGAGTATTCCGCCATGGCGGTTCCAAAGAGAAAAACGTCGCCGTCGCGGCGCAATATGCGTCGGTCGCATCATGGTTTGACGCGCGCCACTTACGGCGAATGCTCCAATTGCGGCGAGCCGAAGCTTCCGCATCACGTCTGCCCTGCTTGCGGTCATTACGATGGGCGCGAAGTTGCCGCCAAATCCAAGGCGTAATGCTGCGCCGCTGACGTTTTTCGAGATGGGGCAGGGCCGATTGTGTCCCGCAAGCTGACAGTATCGATCGATGCAATGGGCAGCGATGCCGGTCCGTCGATGGTGGTTTCCGCGCTTGCGCGGGCGTTGCCGCGCCATCCGACCGTCAACTACATATTGCATGGCGACGAGGCGGAGCTGACCAAGTTGCTCGGCCGGCGCAAGGCCAAGCTGGCTTCGCGCCTGACCATTCGTCACGCTCCGCGCGCGGTGAAGATGGAGGACAAGCCCTCGCTTGCCCTTCGCCGCGGCCGCGACACCAGCATGTGGCGCTCTATCGTGTCGGTGAAGGACGGCGAAGCCGATGTGGCGGTTTCGGCCGGCAACACCGGCGCGCTGATGGCAATGTCGATGTATCATCTCGGCGTGCTCGACGGTATTTCGCGGCCTGCCATCGCCTGTCTGATGCCGTCGCGGCTGGGGCAGTGCGTGTTTCTCGACGTCGGCGCCAACGTCGAATGCGACGCCCGGCAACTGGTCGATTTTGCGGTGATGGGCGAGGCTTTCGCTCGTGCGGTGCTTGGGCTGGAGCGCCCGACCGTCGGCATCCTCAACATCGGCGAGGAGGAAGTGAAAGGCAACAACGAGGTGAGGGACGCCGCCCACACCTTGCGCAATGCCAATCTGCCGATCGAATTCTACGGTTTCGTCGAAGGCAACGACATCACCAACCATACCGTCGACGTGGTGGTGACCGACGGCTTTACCGGCAACGTTGCGATCAAGACCGCCGAAGGCGCGGCCAAGCTGATCGCCACCTACCTGCGCGGTGCGCTCAAACGTTCGTTTACGGCCAGATTGGGTGCGTTCCTCGCGTCCGGCGCGTTGAAGTCCTTGCGCAGCCGGCTCAACCCCAGCGCCGCTAACGGCGGCATTTTTCTCGGGCTCAACGGTCTGGTGGTGAAGAGCCACGGCGGTTCCGACGCGTTCGGCTTTGCCTCCGCCATCGATATGGCGATCGACATGGCCGAGGGCGACGTTATCTCCCGCATCCGGGCCGACCAGGCCGGAATCAACGCAGGCCGGGAGCCGGACAACGCGTGATCCGATCGATCGTCCTCGGAAGCGGGTCGTACCTGCCGGAAAAGATCGTCACCAATGCCGATCTTTCCGCTACGGTAGATACCAGCGACGAGTGGATCAGAACCCGCACCGGCATTTGCGAACGGCGGTTTGCCGCCGAAGGCGAAAAGACGTCCGACTTGGCGTTCAGGGCGGCACGGGCAGCGCTTGATGCCGCGCGGATCGGCGCCCAAGACATCGATCTGATCGTCTGCGCCACCACTACGCCGGACGAAACCTTTCCCGCCGTGGCGACGATGGTGCAGGCGCGCCTCGGCATGACGCGCGGTGCGGCGTTCGACGTGCAGGCGGTATGTTCGGGCTTCGTCTTTGCATTGGCGGTTGCCGACAACTTCATCCGTACCGGGACGGTCAAGCGCGCTCTGGTGATCGGCGCCGACTGCATGAGCCGGCTGATGGATTGGAACGACCGCACCACCTGCGTGCTGTTCGGCGACGGCGCCGGCGCGGTGGTGCTGGCGGCGGACGAGGGGGCGGGCGACAGCCGTGATCGCGGCATTCTTGCGACCGCAATATTCTCCGACGGACGGATGCACGACCTTCTATATGTCGACGGCGGGCCCTCGAGCACCGGCACCACCGGCCATCTGCGCATGCAGGGCAAGGAAGTGTTCCGCCATGCGGTGAACAACATCGCCTCGTCGATGGAAGCTGCCGCAAAAGCTGCCGGCGTCGCCATCTCCGACGTCGATTGGTTCGTCCCCCATCAGGCCAATCAGCGAATCTTGGACGGAATCGCCAAGAAACTCGGCATCGACGAAGCAAAAGTGGTCTCCACTTTGGCCCTTCAGGGCAATACGTCGGCGGCCTCGGTTCCTCTGGCCTTGACCGCCGCGGTGGCCGATGGGCGGGTAAAACCCGGTGATTTGCTGCTTTTAGAGGCATTAGGCGGCGGATTCGCGTGGGGGGCGGCCCTGTTGCGCTGGTAAACCGCACTTTGATGCCGCCATCTATCCCGTTGATCTTGACGGCAAATCCCGGTTGCGCATAGTTTTGCACATATCAACAGGGGAGTCGCCGGGGCCCATGCCTAGCACAACTTTGACACGCGCCGATCTGACCGAGGCCGTATTTCAGACGGTCGGTCTGTCGCGCAACGAATCCGCCCAGATGGTGGAGGATATTCTCGAAGAAATGTGCGCCGCTCTCGCCAAGGGAGAAACGGTGAAATTGTCTTCGTTCGGTACCTTTGCGGTACGTCAGAAATCGCAACGTATGGGGCGCAATCCCAAGACCGGCGATGAGGTGCCGATCGCACCGCGCCGGGTGTTGGTCTTCCGTCCCAGCCATGTGTTGAAGGCGGTTATCAACGGGCAGACGCCGACGCCCGAGAAGGATGACTGATGTCTGCTCCGTCGGTTGTTGTGCGCGTTAAGTCGCCTGAAGCGTTCCGTACCATTAGCGAAGTCGCCGTCGAGTTGGATTTGCCCCAGCACGTGCTGCGTTTCTGGGAGAGCCGCTTTGCGCAGATCAGGCCGGTGAAGCGGGCCGGCGGCAGGCGGTATTACCGGCCGGACGATGTCGACCTCTTGCGCGGCATCCGGGCGTTGCTCTACGGCGAGGGCTATACCATCAAGGGCGTGCAGAAATTGCTGCGCGATCACGGGGCGCGCTATGTCGCCGACATCGGGCAAGGCGAAGCGATGGTGGCCCCCGCACCGGCGATCGAACCGGGCGATGCGCCCGAGCCGATGATCGGCATCAAACCCAACGATCCGGCGGAGGAAGCGGTGGCTCATCTCGTGGAAGTACATCAGTCGCTGGCCGAGGAAGAACGCGAAAAGCTGGAAATGCTGTTGGCCGAGCTATTGACCCTGAAAAAGCGCCTGCGCACCGCCCGTGCCGCCACGGCACGGCATTAACCGGCGCTGCCGGGCGGCTTTGCCGTCGGCGGCGGATATTTTTGATTAATCGCGCGATTTTATCGCCGGGCCGCTTCACACGTCGGCGAATTGCGCTTATTAGTCCGCCTCCCCGCAGGTCTTGGGCCTGCAATTGGTAACGGAGCGTGGCGCAGTCTGGTTAGCGCACCAGTCTGGGGGACTGGGGGTCGGTGGTTCAAATCCACTCGCTCCGACCAATATCCCGTAATTCGTCGTCCGTGAAAAAGTCCTTCGGCCTAAAGGCCTCAGTGTACTTTTTCACGATATTATAGGGCCACCTCCTCGTTTGAGGCGGTTCTGCACTCGGGGTTGACGTTTTTCCCCGCCCTCGGGGCGAGCGTAAGCCGCCCCGAGCGAGTTTTTTCCTTACGTTCCAATTGTGTAAAAGTACCAAAGCGCAGCGGGGGACTTTTTCACAGGCAACGAATTCCAGTTGATCTTTCCGTCGAATGATCCGAGACGCCGTATATCGGCGCGACGTTCGTATCCGTCGTCTTCGCAAGCCTCAAATAAGCGGAGCGGGTTAGGGCCTGTTGTGATCAGATTGACCCGCTTGCGCCGATGGGCTTTCCGGTTCTCGTTGGTATGGTATGTGTAGTGTGCATAATCGTTCGGTTGTCCGGCCGCTTGGTTCTCGTAAGCGGACGGTTTTTCGGAGCTTATCTATGTCGAAACTTCGTCTCGGCGTTAACATCGATCATGTCGCCACCATCAGAAACGCGCGCGGCGGGGTGTTTCCCGATCCGGTGCGCGCCGCCCACCTGGCGGAAGAGGCGGGGGCGGACGGCGTTACCGCGCATTTGCGCGAGGATCGCCGCCACATCTCCGATTCCGACATCGAGCGTCTGAGGCTGGAGATCGATCTGCCGCTCAATTTGGAGATGGCGGGAACCGAGGAGATGGCCGAGATCGCCCTTAAGCATCTGCCGCATGCGTGTTGCATCGTGCCGGAACGGCGCGAGGAGCGCACCACCGAAGGCGGCATCGACGCCGCCGGCCGGGTGGCGCAACTCGGCCCCATCGTACGCAAACTGGTCGATGCCGGCATTCGGGTGTCGATGTTCATCGAGCCGGACAAACGTCATCTCGACGCCTCCAAGGCGATGGGGGCCCCGGTGGTCGAGCTGCATACCGGCGCCTTCAGCAACGCCGAGGGCGAAGAGCAAAAGCGGTTATTGGAGAAAATCCGTGCCGCCGCGGTTTACGGCGCCGGCATCGGTCTTGAAGTCCATGCCGGCCACGGCCTGACCTACGACAATGTGGCGCCCATCGCCGCCATTCCGCAGATTTCCGAACTCAATATCGGCCATTTTCTGGTCGGCGAGGCGATTTTTGTCGGCTTGAAAGCCTCGATTCAGGGCATGCGCAGGCGGATGGACGAGGCGCGTCCGTGATCCTCGGTCTGGGCAACGATCTGGTCGATATCCGCCGGATCGAGGCGAGCATTGCGCGCTTCGGCGAGCGGTTTCTGGATCGCGTATTCACCCCTGCGGAACGGGAATTCTGCGAACGTCACGCCATGCCGGCCGGACGCTACGCCAAGCGGTTCGCCGCCAAGGAAGCCTGTGCCAAGGCACTGGGCACCGGCATCAACCAAGGGGTGGCATGGCGCGACATCGGCGTCGTTAACCAAGACAGCGGCATGCCGGAATTGCAGCTTTCCGGCGGCGCGTTGCGAAGGCTTCGCGAACTCACGCCCAACCGACATATCCCCGTCATCAAATTGACGATGACCGACGAGTATCCTCTGGCGCAGGCGGTGGTGATCGTGTCGGCGGAGCCGTCGCCGGATCGATGAAATCTATTTCTCCTTCGCCGTCATATTCGCCTTGACGCTGCCCGGTTCGTCCTCTTTTCTCCGTTACGCGATGACTGATATTCCCGTCCACAGGCTGCCGCCGGAACCGCTGGAGCCTTGCGAAGGCGAGTCGGATCCCCGGCTGGCGTTGGAAGGTGCGGGCGATGCCGCGGCGCCGGGCCAAAGGTGGAATCGGGGGGGCGAGGACGGTCGCGGCCGCCGCATCGAAGGCGGCGGCGACGATTTCGACGATGACGAAGGTGACGACACCGAGGACGAGGAGCCGGAAGACGGCGGCGAACCTGGGGGCGGCGCGGTCGCGCGGGAAGACCAGCCTGCAGGCGAAAGTTGGTGGGATCTGACGCAGTTCCTGCTGGTCGTGCTGGCGGTCGCTTTGGTGGTGCGAACCTTCCTGTTTCAGCCTTACAACATCCCCTCCGGCTCGATGGAGAGTACGCTGCTGGTCGGCGACTACCTTTTCGTCGACAAATTCGCCTATGGCTACGGCCGGTATTCCTTCCCGCTGGGGCGGTATCTGCCGTCGTTCGGGCGGGTGCTGTTCCGCGACCCCTCGCGCGGTGACGTGTTGGTGTTCGCTCCGCCGGGCGATCCTTCTACGGTCTTCATCAAACGGCTGGTCGGATTGCCGGGCGACCGCGTTCGGATGACCGGCGGTGTGCTCTATGTCAACGATCAGGCGGTGCCTAAGCGGCGAATCGCCGATTTCATCGACACCGGTACCGGTTATGAGCATCATATCGCCCGCTACCGCGAGACGCTGCCGGGCGGAAAATCCTATGTTGTGCTGGATCAAGACCCCGCCGGACCGGGCGACGACACAAAGACCTATATCGTTCCGCCCGGGCATTATTTCATGATGGGCGACAATCGTGACGATTCGAACGACAGCCGGATGGATGTAGGATACGTTCCGGCAGAGAATCTCGTCGGCAAAGCGCTATTTAGGTTTTTTTCGATCGATGGTGAAAAAACAACTCCCTGGAAAATATGGACCTGGCCGCTCGCAATCCGGGCCGAGCGGATATTCACCGTCATTGACTGACCTTGAAGAAAAGCTCGGCTACGGCTTTGCCGACAAGACGTTGCTCGAACGCGCGCTGACCCATTCCAGCGCCGATTCCGGCGCCTCCAACGAACGGCTGGAATTCCTCGGCGACCGGGTGCTCGGCCTGATCGTCGCCGAGCGGCTACATGCCATGTACCCCGCCGACGAAGAAGGCGCGCTGGCGTTGAAGTTCAATGCCCTGGCGCGGCGCGAGGCCTGCGCCAGTGCGGCGGATGCGGCGGGTTTGTCGGCGTATCTCATTCTCGCCAAGGCCGAGGCGCAGAGCGGCGGGCGGCAGAAAATCGCCATTCTATCGGGGGCCTGCGAGGCGGTGATCGCCGCCCTTTATCTCGACGGCGGTATGGCGGCGGCGAACGGTTTCATCGACCGTTTCTGGCGCGATGCCTTCGCCGAACTCAATACCGACATGCGCGATCCCAAGACGGTCTTGCAGGAATGGGCGCAGGGGCGCGAACGCCGCCGCTGCATGCCGGAATATGCCGTCGTCGGCCGGATCGGGCCGGACCACGCGCCGCGCTTCACCGTTCACGTGCAGGTCGACGGCGAGGCGCCGCAGGAAGGCGAAGGCGGCTCGAAGCGCGAGGCCGAACAGGACGCCGCGCACAGGCTTTTGCAACGATTGGGACTTATGACATGACATCGTGCGGTTTCGTCGCCATCATCGGCGCCCCGAACGCCGGAAAATCGACGCTGGTCAACGCGCTGGTCGGCGCCAAGGTCGCCATCGTCAGCCCCAAGGTGCAGACCACCCGGATGAACGTGCGCGGTATCTTCGTGCGCGGTGAGGCCGAGATTGTGCTGGTCGATACGCCCGGCATCTTCAATCCACGCCGCAAGCTCGACCGGGCGATGGTGAACGCGGCATGGAGCGGGGCGGGCGACGCCGATGCGGTGGCGCTGCTGGTCGATGCCGAGGATGTCGGTTTGCGTCCACACGGGCCGGCGGCGAACGACACCGCCGCGATCATCGAGGGGCTGAAGGCGGCGGGGCGTACGGTGGCGCTTATCCTCAATAAGATCGACGCAGTGCCGCGGGCGGAACTGTTGCCGCTAATCGAGAAGTTCAACGGCGAAGGCATTTTCGAGGAAATCTTTCCGATTTCGGCGCTCAAGCGCGACGGCCTCGACGAGGTGGCGGAATGGTGCGCCAAGAAAATGCCGGCCGGGCCGTGGCTCTATCCGCCCGATCAAACCGCCGACATTTCGTCGTGGCTACTGGCCTCGGAAATCACTCGCGAGAAAATTTACCTGCGCCTGCACGACGAACTGCCCTATGCCTGCGCGGTGCAGACCGAAAAATGGGAAGAACGCAAGGACGGCTCGGTCAGGATCGATCAGATCGTCCATGTCCAGCGCGAGGGACAGAAGAAGATCGTGCTCGGCAAGGGCGGCGCGGCGATCAAGGCGGTCGGCGAGGCCGCGCGCCGCGAGATGGAAGGGTTGTTCGGACGCCGGGTGCATCTTTTCCTGTTCGTCAAGGTCAGCGAAAAGTGGGACGAAAACCGCGAGCACTATCGCGACATGGGATTGGAGTTTCCCGAAGGGTAGGGCGCCATGACGGGGGAATTCGAAAGCGATCTGTTCGTGCGGATCGACGAGCAGGAGCGGCAGAACAAACAGCAGCGGCAGATCGTTGCCACGGCGCGTTTGGACTTGCTGCTCGGGCAACTGCGGGAGTTGGAGCGCGATTTTTCGCAATTCGGCGTGACGGTCCGCGAAGGGCATCTTCGGCGGGACGCCAAAGAACATTGTCTTATCCTGCATCAACACGGAAGGCAGGATGGCGGCGCCAATGTCGTCGTATACGACGGTCAGTTTTTTCAGGCGCTCGGCCACAAACGGCCGCGCCAAATCCCGGGGCCGGTAGGGACGGAATTGAGCGGCAAGATCCCCGGCATGGGGCAGGGCGAGGCCGTCTCGAAGTCGCTCGGACCCGGCGCGCGCGAAGCGGTCGAGTTGATCGTCCGGGCGCTGGTGTCCACCAAAGGGCTGCCTTTGCCGAATTGCTCGATGGATACCGGCGACTATGTCGCCAAGGCAATGCCGAAGCCGCCGGGGTTCGGAATGACGGCTTGGACGGTGTTGCTGGGCGGATTGTTCGCCATCGGCGTGATGGTCTATTTCCTGATGCGATAATACCCCAAGAAGGGGGCTCATGGACTGGTCCGACGACGCCATCGTTCTCAATGCCCGCGCCCACGGCGAAAGCGCCGCGATCCTGGAGGTGCTGACCCGCGAGCATGGCCGCCATCTCGGTCTGGTGCGCGGCGGCGCGTCGCGAAGGTTCCGGGCGGTACTGCAACCGGGAAATTCCCTCAAGGTCGAATGGCGGGCGCGGCTGTCCGAACATCTCGGCGGCTTTACCGTGGAGACGACATCGGCACGGGCCGGCGCGGTGATGGAATCGCACGATGCGCTGATCGGCCTGAATGCGATGACGGCGACGGTCGGTCTGGTGCTGCCCGAACGGGCGCAGTGCCCGGCGGTATTCGAGGCGTCCGTTATTCTGCTCGATGCGCTGGCCGAGGACGGACTGTCGCATTGGGGGCCGCTCTACGTGCGCTGGGAATTGGGGCTGCTGGAGGCGCTGGGGTTCGGGCTGGATCTGTCCAAATGCGCCGCTACCGGCTCCCGAGAAGACCTGCGTTATGTTTCGCCGCGCACCGGACGGGCGGTGTCGGGTGCGGCCGGGGCGGCTTACGCGGATCGGTTGTTGCTCCTGCCGGCCTTCCTGCTCGGGGCGCAAAACCCGGTTTTGCCGTCCGACATCGCGTTGGGCTTGAAATTGACCGGCCATTTCCTTAGCGAACGTGCCTTGCGTCCCAACCGCAAGGAATTGCCGCCGCCGCGTATAAGGCTGGATAGTCTGGCCGCCCGCGAATCACAGTAGACCACAGGTTATGAACGCCATACCCGTAAAAGACGATATTCGCCCCGAACCCTTGGCCGATGCGCTGTCGCAGCGCTATCTCGCCTATGCGTTGTCCACCATCACCCAGCGGGCGCTGCCCGATGCGCGCGACGGGCTTAAGCCCGTGCATCGCCGTCTGCTGCACGCCATGCGCCTGCTCGGTCTCAATCCGGCGGCCGGGTTCAAGAAGTGCGCCCGCGTCGTCGGCGACGTGATCGGCAAATATCATCCTCACGGCGACACCGCGGTCTACGACGCCCTGGTGCGTCTGGCCCAGGACTTCGCCGTGCGCTATCCGCTGGTCGACGGCCAGGGCAACTTCGGCAACGTCGACGGCGATAGCGCCGCCGCCATGCGCTACACCGAAAGCCGGATGACCGAGGCGGCGCAAGCGCTGCTCGCCGGGCTGGACGAGGACGCAGTCGATTTTCGCCCCACCTACGACGGCGAGGAAGACGAGCCGATCGTTCTGCCCGCCGCATTCCCGAACCTGCTCGCCAACGGATCGAACGGCATCGCCGTCGGTATGGCGACGTCCATCCCGCCGCACAATTTGGGCGAGTTGTGCGCGGCGACCGTGGCGTTGATCAAAAACCCCAACACCCGCGACGACAGCTTGATGAAATTCGTCAAAGGGCCGGATTTGCCCACCGGCGGCATCGTGGTGGAGACGCCCGAGGCGATCGCCGAAGCCTATCGCACCGGGCGCGGTTCCTTCCGGGTGCGCGCCAAGTGGCACAAGGAAGAGGGCGCCCGCAACAGCTATGCCATCGTCGTCACCGAAATTCCCTATCAGGTTCAGAAGGCCAAGCTGATCGAAAAGATCGCCGAGCTGATCGAGCAGAAGAAGGTGCCGCTTCTCGACGATGTGCGCGACGAAAGTGCCGAGGACGTGCGCATCGTGCTGGTGCCCAAAACCCGCAACGTCGAGCCGGAACTCTTGATGGAGCAGTTGTTCCGCCAGTGCGATCTGGAGACGCGTGTGCCGCTCAACATGAACGTGCTCGACAAGGGGTTGGTGCCCAAAGTGATGAGTCTGAAGGAGGCGCTCAACGCCTTCATCGCCCATCGTTACGAGGTGCTGGAACGGCGCACCCGGTTCCGCTTAGGCAAGATCGCCGCCCGGCTGGAACTGCTGGAAGGCTATTTGATCGCCTATCTCAACCTCGACAAGGTGATCAAGATCATCCGCACCGAGGACGAGCCCAAGCCGGTGCTGATCAAGGCGTTCAAGCTCACCGACAATCAGGCCGAAGCGATCCTCAATATGCGCCTGCGCGCCTTGCGCAAGCTGGAGGAAATGCAGATCCGCGGCGAGCACAAGGAGTTGAGCAAGGAACAGAAGGAACTGAAGAAGCTGCTCGGCTCGGAAAGCCTGAAGAGTGAGAGACTGATCGACGAAATGAAGGAGATCGACGCCAAGTTCGGCCAGAAGACCAAACTCGGCAAGCGGCGTTCGACCTTCTCCAAGGTGCCGGACATCGCCGAGGAAGTCGCGGCGATGGAGAATTTCGTCGAGCGCGAGCCGATCACCGTGGTGTGCTCGCAAAAGGGCTGGCTGCGGTCGTTCAAGGGCCACCAGGAAATGTCCGACGCGGTGAAGTACCGCGAGGGCGACCGCGAACGCTTCTGGATTCACGCCGAGACCACCGACAAGCTGATGATGTTCTCGACCGAGGGGCGCTTCTATACTCTCGATTGCTCGAAATTGCCGGGCGGGCGCGGCAACGGCGAAGCCATCCGCAGCTTTATCGATCTGCCGCCGGATGCCGACATCGTCATCATGTTCGTCCATGCCGAGGGGCGCAAACTGCTGCTCGCCGCATCGAGCGGTCACGGCTTCGTCACCAACGAAGACGAGGCGGTGGCGATGACCAAGGTCGGCAAGAAGGTGATGAACGTCAAATCGCCGGGCGAGGCCTGCGTCTGCCGCTTCGCCGACGGCGATAGCTTGGCGGTGATCGGCGAGAACCGCAAACTGCTGATCTTTCCGTTGGCCGACCTGCCGGAAATGGCGCGTGGGCAGGGCAACTATCTGCAACGCTACAAGGACGGCGGGCTATTGGACGCCACCACCTTCACCTGGAAACAGGGGCTGAAAGACGAGAACGGCCGCACCTTCACGCCTTCCGAACTCAAGGAATGGAAGGGCGAACGCGCTCAGTCCGGCCGTTTGCCGCCGAAGGGCTGGGCGAAGTCGGGCAAGTTCGGCTGAAGCGTCTCATTCCAGATTGCCGAGTATCCGTTCCAGCGTGCGCTCGAAGCGGACGATGTCGTCGTCGCCGATGCTGCGATAGAACTGGGCCGACATTTCCGCCGACACGTCTTCGTAAAGCTTGCGTGTCTTGCGGTTGCGGTCGGTCAGGCACACATCGATCCGCCGCCGGTCGTCGCCGCTGCGCACCCGCGTCACTTCGCCGGCCTCTTCCAGCCGGTCGATGGCATTGGTCAGCGTCGATTTGTTCAGCGAAACTTTTTTTGCCAGTTCGCCGAGCGGCATCGGCCCTTCCTGCCACAGCACGAACAGCACCCGTCCCTGCGCCGGATTGATCTCCATGCCGCGCGCGCGCAACATGCGCGAAAAGCAACGCCCCGCCGCCTGATGCACTTTGGCGACGAGGAAGCCGCCGTGCCGCTTTTCGTTCATGGCATCTCCGGTTTGAAATCGAACGCTTCGGAACCGTGCCAGCCGAAGATCGCCTTCGGCACGATTTTCAGTATGACATAATCCTGATTGCCGGCGCCGTCCGGCCAGTAGATGCGCCAGGACTCGTGCCACAACGCGCGGCGCAACGTCTCGTCTTCCGAGACCCCGGCGGTGCCGTTCAGCGTGACGCCTTCGAAGCGCGCCGGTGTGCAATAATACAGCGACACCCTGGGATCGGCTTCAATTTCGCGCACCTTGGCCGAGGCGCGCGAGGTGGATAGATAGACGGTGAAATCGTCGGTGCGGGCGGTGGCGGCGGGGCCAGGATAGAGATCGGCCCG
>WSSedL1CaDRAFT_10000517_pt1 | contig 27098 bp, 23 predicted proteins | sample WetSurSL1Cattail_FD_9464 | JGI IMG/M metagenome (IMG submission 9464)
AATAACAACTTTACAGTACAATATTTGAATAAATTCGTATTCAATAGAAATATCAATAATTTAAAAATTAATCTAATTCAATAATGCACCACGGGTTGTTTTATTATTTGTTTATGGTGTTATTTATGCCTGTGGAGGTGGAGATTGGTTTGAAGGTTGGTATTATAATTCCAATTTTACTCCCGAAGCATTTGTAGATAAATCCTATTCGCCCTTGTTTTTGTCGGGAGATGTTTTTTACGGAATTGGTTTTGATGATACTCATAACTCTCGATTCAATGACGAAATCACTGCCGATTGGCAATCGTTTTTAAAAGATAAAATGAATCCAGAAGAGGTTAAAGCTTTTTTGTTAGATGAAAATAGAAGAATAAAAGTTGAGGAATTGTATTTCTTTTTTAAAACCAAAAACAAGAATGAATCTTCAATAGGTTTTGCTTCCAAAATTAATTTGAAAGATACAAAGACCCAAGAGTTTATTCGGTTTTTGTATTTGGCTCAGCATATTGAGGACGTTTCTGTTGTAGAAAAGAGTTGGAGTTATGATCCAGTTGTTTATAAGACCTTTTCTAATTTTGAAATAATTGAAGAAATTGAAAATAAATACAATACCACAAAAGATGCTTTTTTGAAAAACAGGTATTGGTTTCAAACCATCAAAGCCTATTTTTATAGTGATGACAAGCAAAAAGCCATTGAATTTTTTAATAAAACAGCCATTTCTGTCCCTAAAAATACTTTGTATTATAGAGCAGTGAGTTATTTGGCAGGAATCCATTACAAGCAAAAAGACTATGCAAAATCGAATTATTTGTACAGTCAAGTTTTTGATAAATGTCCAGAAATGCGTGTTGTGGCGGCTTACAGTTTTCATCCGCAAGAAGATAATGATTGGAATCAATCGTTAGCTATGGCAAAAACAAATCAAGAAAAAGCAGCGCTTTGGGCAGTTCGTGGGTATTATAATGATGAACAAGAAGCTATTGCTAAAATTTTCGAATTGGATCCTTCCAGTCCACACCTGAATTATTTATTGACACGATTGGTTAATAATCAGGAAAATAAAATGGAGATTAATTATAAAGACAAATCTGTTGCAGAAAATAAGAAAGTACAAAAAGCGAAGTTAGACCCATCTACTTTTGATTTGGTTTCCAAAATTGCAGCTTCAAATTCTACAAACCAACCGTATTTGTGGAATATTTCTTTAGGTTATCTACAAATTTTAAATGGAAATTATGCCGAAGCGGATAAAACATTTGATGCTGTTGAATCCAAATTACCAAAAACAGAATTGGCTACGAATCAGTTGCGATTGTTTCGCTTTGTGAATAATTTAAATAAAATAACAGTTATAAATGCTGTTTCTGAGAAAACAATTTTGAAAGATTTGAATTGGCTGTACAATGAACTTCCAAAGCAAAATATCGAAAATTTCCGCTATAATAATGCATCTAGTTGGAGCAAAATGTATTTGTCTTCGTTGTATCAAGTGCAAAAGAATGTCGTTATGTCCGAATTGTTTTCACAATCAAATTATGATTATACAGGAAGGGCAAATTCTTTTTACGACAATGAAAAAAACTTGCAAGCCATGAAAGCTTTTTTGCAAAAGTCTAATAAAATTGAAATAGAAAAAATAGCCGAAAGTATTTATGGATTAAAATTAAAAGATATTAGTGCTTTTCAAGCGGTAAAAGCAACTTTTGCAAACAAAATTCCAGAGGCTATTGTCTTTATGAAAGAAACTGATAGTTTGCAGCACATGAGTTTTTCAGGAAATCCATTTAATGGAAATATAAAAGATTGCCACGATTGTGAACATCTTGCGTATCAAAAAAGGAAATTTACTCAAATACAGTTTTTGACATTGATTAAAGAAATGCAAGATAAAGTTGCGCAAAATGAAGATGTCTATAATAACAGTTTGCTGTTAGGAAATGCTTTTTATAATATTAGTCATTTTGGAAACGCACGTCAATTTTATGAAGTTAGTATTGCTGGTTATGGTTCTAGTCCAACTTATTTTAGAGAGTCTATTAAAAGAATGATTGTAGATGGTTCTATTTCGAAAATGTATTATCAAAAAGCGTTTAATGCGGCAGTAACTAAAGAACAGAAAGCGAAATGCATTTATTTGTTAACCAAGTGCGAGCGCAACGATTTCTATAACGAGCGTTATTATTTTCAGAATAAAAATTATTGGGATTTTTATGGAGATAAAGTTAATTTCTTGGCTTGGAATGGGTTTAAAACTTTAGAAAAAGACTATTCGGATACCAAATATTACCAAGATGTGATTAGAGAATGTGGTTATTTTAATACGTATCTTAGTCAATGATAATCATATCTTTGAGAATAAATACTTTGGACAAATGAAAAAAATCGACCATATAGGAATTGCAGTGAAAGACATGGCTATTTCGAATGTATTGTTCGAAAAATTGTTAGGCGTTCCTCATTATAAAACCGAAGAAGTAGAAAGTGAAGGTGTTTTGACTTCTTTTTTTAAAAGTGATAGTAATAAAATAGAACTTTTAGCTGCAACTCATGAAGATAGTGTTATTGCGAAGTTTATAGAAAAAAAAGGAGAGGGGATTCATCATATTGCTTTTGAGGTAGATGATATTGAAGAAGAAATCCAAAGGTTAAAAAAAGAAGGCTTTGTGGTTTTGAATGAAGTTCCTAAAATAGGCGCAGACAATAAATTGGTGGTTTTTCTGCATCCTAAAGGAACAAATGGTGTGTTGATTGAATTGTGTCAAAGTATTTGTTGAGATTTTTAAAAAGATATAATTCTAATACTCAGTAGTTTTCTAGTTGTAACTTTTTAATATTAATAGAAGGCTAAAAAACTAAGTCAAAAATATTTGGAGCAAACAAAAAATAGTAGTAATATTGCAAACTCTTAACTGGTCCTATAGCTCAGCTGGTTAGAGCACCTGACTCATAATCAGGTGGTCCCTGGTTCGAGCCCAGGTGGGACCACATCTTAAACCCCTTTAAAATTAACTTTTTAAGGGGTTTTTCTTTTGTGTAAAATTCGTTTAAATGTATATCTTTGCTGTTGATTTTTGGTTTATAGGAATCGATGTTGATTAAGCAGGTTTTAAATGTCTTTTGTTTTATGAGGAAAATAGTGAATAAATATTGTTATTGTATTTTTTTCTTATTTGTTGGGGGTGTTGTTTTGGCGGATGAAGTCCCTTCTTCTCCGACTCCTCCATATGGTCTTCCTTCGTCATGTCCCACATGTCCTCCTGGTTTGCCAATAGATGATAGGCTTTTGTTGTTGTTAATTGTTGCCTTGTTTTTGGGATTGTATAAAATATATAGCTCTATATCAAACAAGAAACGCTCCGTATAATCGATCGTTTCTTGTTTGATATTTTTGAGATTACCTCAATTGATTGAGTCGAGCAACATACTTACCAATAACATCAAATTCAAGATTAATTTTAGAGCCTAGTTTGAAGCCTTTAAAATTAGTGTGTTCGTGAGTGTATGGTATAATTGCTACGCTGAATTCATTTTTTTTCGAGTTTACTACAGTTAAGCTTACTCCGTTAACAGTGATAGAGCCTTTTTCGATAGTTAGGTTGTTTAGTTTGTCGTCGTATTCAAAGGTGTAAAGCCAGCTTCCGTTAGTTTCTTTTATTGCAATGCAGGTTCCAGTTTGGTCCACGTGGCCTTGTACGATATGTCCGTCTAAGCGATCGCCAAGTTTCATAGCTCTTTCAAGATTCACTAAGTTCCCTTCTTTCCATTCGCCTAAATTGGTCTTTTTAATAGTTTCGTCAATAGCGGTTACAGTATAGCTGCTGTCATTTATGGCTACTACGGTAAGGCAAATTCCGTTATGAGCTACACTTTGATCTATTTTAAGTTCATTGGTAATAGAAGAATCTATTGTAACGTGGATATTGTCTTTTTCTTTTTTTATTTCTTGGATCGTTCCAAGGGTTTCTATGATTCCTGTAAACATTCTTGTTTTATTTTACTAAATTTGCACTTCAAAATTAGCAATAAAAACTTGTGGATATGATTAAAAATGCAGAAAATATTATAGTAGGAATTTCGATTGGAGATTTAAATGGTATTGGAAGCGAGGTGGTTTTGAAAACATTTGAAGATACACGAATGTTAGAGCTTTGTACGCCTGTTATTTTTGCTAATGTAAAAATTTTATCTTTCATAAAAAGAAATTTAGAGTCGGCTGTTGTTTTTCATGGAATTGATAGTTTGGATCAGCTTGTTGTTGGTAAAATCAATGTATTGAATGTTTGGAAAGAAGGAGTGGATTTGAATCTAGGTGTAAATGATGATAAGGTAGGTGAGTATGCTATTAAGTCTTTTGTTGCTGCTACAAAAGCTTTGAAAGAAGGTTTGGTAGATGTTTTAGTGACTGCGCCAATAAATAAATACAACATACAATCGGAAGATTTTAAATTTCCTGGGCATACGGATTATTTAGATCAAGAATTAGATGGTGATGCTTTGATGTTCATGGTGCAGGATAATTTGAGAGTGGGTTTGTTGACGGATCATGTGCCTATCAATGAGGTGGCTTCTCGTTTAACGGAAGATTTAATTATTCGAAAAATAACTACTGTAAAGCAATCTTTAATTTGCGATTTTAGTATTAATAATCCTAAAATTGCGGTTTTAGGTTTGAATCCGCATTGTGGTGATGGAGGTGTTATTGGTAAAGAAGATGAAGAATTGATTAAGCCAGTTTTGAAAAAAATGTTTGATAAAGGAACTATGGTTTTTGGTCCTTTTGCTGCGGATGGTTTTTTTGGAAGTGGTCATTATGAGAAATTTGATGCAGTAATTGCAACCTATCATGATCAAGGATTGGTTCCTTTTAAGACTTTGTCTTTTGGAAAAGGGGTTAATTTTACTGCTGGTTTGAGTAAAGTAAGGACTTCGCCAGATCACGGAACAGCTTATGATATTGCTGGAAAAGGAATTGCTGATTTTAATTCGTTTAAAGAAGCAGTTTATTTAGCTATAGATGTCTATCGTTCAAGGATTCAGTACGAAGAAATCGCTGAAAAGCCGCTAAAAGTTAGAGAAAAATAAATGTAAATAAAAAAAGATTAATAACGTTATTGGATTTCCAATAATTTTATATCTTTGCACTCCCGAAGTTACGGGCAAAATTTTGTGGAAATGAATAGGACAAAAGAATTTTTAATTCCTTTCGTGGGCTTAAAGCTAGGGAAACATCATTTTGAGTATCAAATAAATAATGCGTTCTTTGAGCACTTTGATTATGATGAATTTCAAAATTCGGATATCAAAGTAGCAGTAGTTTTAGATAAGAAAAGCAATATGCTTGAGTTGGGTTTTAAGCACAAAGGCACAGTAAATGTTCCTTGCGACTTAACGGGAGAAGATTTTGATTTACCAATTAAAGGTAAGATGAAATTGATAGTTCGTTTTGGAGAAGAGTTTAATAATGATAATGAAGAGTTATTGATTTTGCCTTTTGGAGAATTTGAGATAGATATAATGCAATATATTTATGAGATGATTGTTCTTTCGGTGCCTTTAAAACGAGTTCATCCAGGAGTTAAAGATGGAAGTTTGAAAACGGAAGCTTTAGAAAAACTGAATGAATTACAAGTCAAAGAAGTAGAGAAAAAAGAGAATAAAGAAGAAGATATAGACCCACGCTGGGACAAATTAAAGCAACTATTAACGGATAAATAATATAGTAAAATGGCACATCCTAAAAGAAAAATCTCGAAAACAAGAAGAGATAAGAGAAGAACACATTATAAAGCTACAGTAGCACAAATCGCTACTTGTCCTATTACAGGAGAAGCGCATTTATACCACAGAGCTTACTGGCACGAAGGGAAGATGTATTACAGAGGGCAGGTGGTTATTGATAAGTCAGAAGCTACTTTTGCATAAAACGTTTTTATAGGTAGTACGAGAACTCTCACACATTGTGAGAGTTTTTTGTTGTTTATACTTTTCGCTAAATAAGAAGTTTTTAAAGATAAAGGGTTTAAATTTTTTTTGTATTTTTAACCCCTTTTTAAACGTTTCCATTTGTTAATAATCAAAAGGGAAAATATCCGAATAAAATGAATAAAATTACGGCCGCAATTACTGCAGTTGGAGCTTATGTTCCAGATTTTGTGCTTACAAACCAAGTTCTTGAAACAATGGTTGACACAAACGACGAATGGATTACTTCGCGTACAGGAATAAAAGAAAGAAGAATTTTGAAAGATGCTGATAAAGGAACTTCTTTTTTGGCCATAAAAGCAGCCGAAGATTTAATAGCTAAAGCAAATATAGATCCTTTAGAAATTGATTTGGTTTTAATGGCAACTGCAACACCAGACATGCAAGTTTCTGCAACTGGAGCTTATGTTGCTACTAAAATAGGTGCTAAAAATGCCTTTGCTTATGATTTGCAAGCAGCTTGTTCCAGTTTTTTATACGGAATGTCTACAGCTGCAGCTTATATTGAATCAGGAAGATATAAAAAAGTATTATTAATAGGTGCCGATAAAATGTCATCTATTGTTGATTATACTGATCGTACTACTTGTATTATTTTTGGAGATGGCGCAGGAGCAGTATTATTCGAACCTAATTTTGAAGGATTAGGATTGCAAGATGAATATTTAAGAAGTGACGGTGTAGGTCGTGATTTCTTAAAAATTGATGCAGGAGGATCGCTTCATCCAACCACTATTCAAACAATAGAGGAAAAAAGACACAGTATAAGACAAGATGGAAAAACAGTATTTAAATATGCTGTAACCAATATGGCTGATGCAAGTGAACAAATTCTAAAAAGAAATAATCTAACAAATGATGATGTTGACTTTTTAGTACCACACCAAGCAAATAAACGTATTATTGATGCGACTGCAAGTCGCATGAATCTTGAAGAATCTAAGGTTTTAATGAATATTGAACGATATGGAAATACCACATCGGCAACCTTGCCTCTTGTTTTAAGTGATTTCGAACATTTGTTTAAAAAAGGAGATACTATTATTTTTGCTGCATTTGGAGGAGGATTCACTTGGGGCTCTATTTATCTAAAATGGGCATACAACAAACAATAAATTTAAACTAAAATCAAATATTATGGATTTAAAAGAAATTCAGAACTTAATCAAATTTGTATCTAATTCTGGCGTTGCTGAGGTAAAGTTAGAAATGGATGATGTTAAAATTACCATTAGAACTACACTAGAAAGCCCTGCTTCAGAGCCAACTTATGTACAACAAATGCCAGCTCAAGCACCAGTTCAACAAATTGTGGCAGCAGCTACGGCTCCAGCAACTCCTGTTGCAGCAGCTCCAGTAGCTGAAGATTCTAAGTTTATTACAATTAAATCGCCAATGATTGGTACTTTCTATAGAAAACCTTCTCCTGACAAACCTATGTTTGTAGAAGTTGGAACTTCTATTGCTCAAGGAGATGTACTTTGTGTTGTTGAAGCAATGAAATTATTTAACGAAATTGAATCTGAAATTTCAGGAAAAATCGTTAAAATTTTAGTTGACGATATGTCACCAGTTGAATTTGATCAACCATTATTTTTAGTAGATCCATCATAAGAAATTATAAATTATGAATCGAAAATTACGAATTGGTTTCTGTAATCAATCTAATTTTAAAAGATTCATAACTCATAACTCATAACTCAAAAGAGATGTTTAAAAAAATATTAATTGCAAATAGAGGAGAAATTGCACTTCGTGTAATTAGAACATGCAAAGAAATGGGAATTAAAACAGTTGCTGTTTACTCTACTGCTGATGCAGAAAGTTTGCATGTAAAGTTTGCTGACGAAGCGGTTTGTATCGGGCCTCCACCAAGCAACTTGTCCTATTTGAAAATGTCAAATATTATTGCTGCAGCAGAAATTACAAATGCTGATGCAATACATCCTGGATACGGTTTCCTTTCTGAAAATTCTAAATTTTCAAAAATCTGTCAAGAACACGGTATTAAGTTCATTGGAGCTGCACCTGAAATGATTGACAGAATGGGAGATAAAGCCTCTGCTAAAGCAACAATGATTGAAGCTGGTGTTCCTTGTGTTCCTGGTTCAGTGGGGATTTTAGAATCTTATGAACAAGCACTACAACTTTCTAGAGAGTTTGGTTTTCCTGTAATGCTAAAAGCTACCGCTGGTGGTGGAGGTAAAGGAATGCGTGCTGTTTGGAAAGAAGAAGATTTATTAAAAGCATGGGAAAGTGCTCGTCAAGAGTCTGCTGCTGCTTTTGGTAATGACGGGATGTATCTTGAAAAGTTAATCGAAGAGCCACGTCATATTGAAATTCAAGTTGTAGGTGATTCTTATGGAAAAGCTTGCCATCTTTCTGAAAGAGATTGTTCGGTACAAAGACGTCACCAAAAATTAACGGAAGAAACTCCTTCGCCATTTATGACGGATGAATTGCGTCAGAAAATGGGTGAAGCAGCAGTAAAAGCAGCTGAATATATTAAATATGAAGGTGCTGGAACAGTTGAATTCTTGGTAGATAAACACCGTAATTTCTATTTTATGGAAATGAATACGCGTATCCAAGTAGAACATCCTATTACGGAACAAGTAATAGATTACGATTTAATTCGTGAGCAAATTATGGTAGCAGCTGGAATTCCAATTTCTGGAAAAAACTATTTACCACAATTACACGCTATTGAATGTCGTATTAATGCTGAAGATCCATACAATGATTTTAGACCTTCACCAGGAAAAATTACTACATTACACATGCCAGGTGGTCACGGTGTACGTTTAGATACTCACGTATATTCAGGTTACACAATTCCACCAAATTATGATTCGATGATTGCAAAATTGATTACTACTGCTCAATCTCGTGAAGAGGCAATTAGTAAAATGAGAAGAGCATTAGATGAATTTGTAATTGAAGGTATCAAAACAACAATCCCTTTTCATAGACAATTAATGGATGATCCGAGTTACATAGCAGGTGATTATACTACTGCTTTTATGGATACTTTTAAAATGAATGATCCAGAATAACGTTTATTACTCTTATACAATCAAGCCGTACAGTTTATGTACGGCTTTTTTTATGCGCATAAGTGTGTAAAAAAGATACACTTTGTTGTGATTTTACACACTTATAGGCAAAGTGTAAAATAGTTTTTTATTTTTAAATAGCTGTAAATCAATGGTTTTTGTGTTTGTGGCATGTTTAGAAATAGTTGGTATGATAATTTCAATGTCCTAAGTGTAAAACAATACTAATATTTAAAATATACACATCATGAAAAAATTAATTTTAGCAACAGCAATCGTACTAGGAGGTTTATCAACAATGAACGCTCAAACAGAAGAAGGGACTACAACTCCAGCAGAAACAACTACGCAAACAGAACAAACAGCTCCAGCAACAGATGAATTTACAGAAATTAAAGTAGAAGAAGTTCCTGCAGCAGTAACCGAAGCATTAAAGCAAGCATATCCAGAAGCAGTGCTTAATAAAGCGTATGTAAATGGTAAAAAAGAATATCAATTAGACGTTACAGTTGGCGATAAACAAGGTGCTTTATATGCTGACGAAACAGGAAAATGGATTCAAAAATAATCAAATATCAAGAAAATCTAAATAATAATATTTAAAATATACACATCATGAAAAAATCAATTTTAGCAATAGCAATCGTACTAGGAGGTTTGTCAACAATGAACGCTCAAACAGAAGAAGGGACTACAACTCCAGCAGAAACAACTACGCAAACAGAACAAACAGCTCCAGCTACAGATGAATTTACAGAAATTAAAGCTGAAGAAGTTCCTGCAGCAGTAACTGAAGCATTAAAGCAAGCGTATCCAGAAGCAGTACTTAACAAAGCGTATGTAAATGGTAAAAAAGAATATCAATTAGACGTTACAGTTGGCGATAAACAAGGTGCTTTATATGCTGACGCAACAGGAAAATGGATTCAAAAATAATCAAATATCAAGAAAATCTAAATAATAATATTTAAAATATACACATCATGAAAAAATTAATTTTAGCAACAGCAATCGTATTAGGAGGTTTATCAACAATGAACGCTCAAACAGAAGAAGGGACTACAACTCCAGCAGAAACAACTACGCAAACAGAACAAACAGCTCCAGCTACAGATGAATTTACAGAAATTAAAGTAGAAGAAGTTCCTGCAGCAGTAACCGAAGCATTAAAGAAAGCATATCCAGAAGCAGTGCTTAATAAAGCTTATGTAAATGGTAAAAAGGAATATCAATTAGATGTTACAGTTGGCGATAAACAAGGTGCTTTATATGCTGACGAAACAGGAAAATGGATTCAAAAATAATCAAATATCAAGAAAATCTAAATAATAATATTAAAATATACACATCATGAAAAAATTAATTTTAGCAATAGCAATCGTATTAGGAGGTTTGTCAACAATGAACGCTCAAGAGCAAGAAGAAAACACAACTCCAACAGAACAAACGACTCCAGCTACGGAGGAATTTACTGAAATTAAAGCAGAGGAATTGCCAGCAGCAGTAACGGAAGCTTTAAAGAAATCCTATCCAGACGCAGTCTTGTCTAAGGCTTATGTAAGCGATAAAAAAGAATATAAATTAGAAATATCAGTTAAAGACCAAGCGGCTACTGTTTATACAGATGTTGATGGGAACTGGTTACAAAAATAAGCACGCGAATTAGCTTATTGTTTTTTAAGGAGGCTGTCCAAATGGGCAGTCTCTTTTTTTTGCATAATTTTATGAAAATACAATAATATAAGTCTTAATTTAGCATAAAAAGTTCCCCCTCTAATGTCGAAGATTTTAATTATTGAAGATGATATTTCGTTTTGCAAATTATTAGAAAAGTTTCTAACCAAAAATAATTATACGGTTACTACTACTTTTTCAGCAACTGAAGCTCGATTGGCAATTCAAAACGAAGAATTCAATTTGATATTGACTGATTTACGATTACCAGATGCCGATGGAATTGAATTATTGGCAGAAATTAAAGCCAGTTATCCGCAAATTCCAGTGGTTTTAATGACTGGTTATTCTGAAGTGAGCACTGCTGTTAAAGCTATAAAAAATGGTGCTTCCGATTATATTTCCAAACCTTTCAATCCAGATGAAGTTTTAGTGGTTATCACTAATGCATTAGCAATGGAAACTACAGAAAATACTATCCCAAAACAAGCTAAAAAAGAGACTAAATCAGTTACTACAACTGAATATGTTCAAGGGATTTCTTTAGCTTCTAAAAAGTTAGCTGAGCACATTAAATTGGTTAGTCCAACGGATATGTCGGTTTTAATTATTGGCGAAAGCGGAACTGGTAAAGAGATTATTGCTAAAAGTATTCATCAACAAAGTCGTCGAAAAGAAAATAATTTTATAGCTGTGGATTGTGGAGCTATTCCAAAAGAATTAGCCGCTAGCGAATTTTTTGGGCATTTAAAAGGTTCTTTTACAGGTGCAATTTCGGATAAAATTGGTTATTTTGAAGCAGCAAATGGCGGAACTATTTTCTTGGATGAAATTGGTAATTTGTCTTACGAAAATCAAATTCAACTGTTGCGTGCTTTGCAAGAACGAAAAATAAAACCTGTAGGTAGCAACAAGGAAATTGAAGTTGATATTCGGATTCTTACGGCTACCAATGAAGATTTGCGTGAAGCAGTTAAAAACGGTGATTTCAGGGAAGATTTATACCATCGAATTAATGAATTTTCTATTCATTCTCCTTCACTTGTAGAGCGTGAAGAAGATTTAGTGCTGTTTGCTGATTTTTTTCTAGAAAAGGCCAATGCACAATTACACAAAGAGGTAATAGGTTTTTCTAAAGAAGTTGTCGCTATTTTTCAAAATTACGATTGGCCTGGGAATTTAAGAGAATTACAAAATTGTGTAAAACGCGCTACTTTGCTAACTCAAGGTAATTTTATTGAAAGTGCAGTTTTGCCAGTTGAATTTTTTCATCAAAATGAAGCTAAAAATGATTCCTTTTCTCTTTCAGAAAATGAAAAAGAAGCCATCGAAAATGCTTTGGTGAAAACCAAAAACAACAAATCAGAAGCAGCAAAGTTGTTGAAAATTACCCGAAAAACCTTGTACAATAAACTCAAGTTGTACGATATTAATTAAATTACTTTTTCTAATTCAGTAATGAGTTGTCTAATTTTAGTTTTTAAATTAGAGAATTGAACTGCTAATTCAGTTTCATTGTATTCTTTGGATTCCAGTTGGTCTAAAATTGCAGCAATTTCAGTCGCTTCAATTTGTTTGAACATAGGATTCATTTTGTGTGCTACTTGTTTGATTTTTTCATGATCAGCTGATTGAATGGTGTTTTCGAGTAAAAAAAGATTCGAATTAGTCGATGAAATAAAAGATTCAATAACCGTTTTGATAGCTTCAGAATCATTTTTTAGAAAGAGTTTTAGACTGTTTAAAGAAAATAATTCTGCTGCATTTTTAGAATTACTAACTTCATTATCTTGAATAGGTAATGCTATTTGATTCAAAATGGCATCAATAGTTTTCAAGAGAATATTAGGTGTATATGGTTTTTTTAGAACGGTTGTAAATCCGGCTTTTGTGTACGTTTCTTCGGCTAAATCAGTTCTTCCTGTTACCGCAATTAGGGGTTGATTATTGTAAATGTTTTTTTTCTTTTTTTGTAATTCTTCAATCAATTCAAAGCCATCTTTAATGGGCATTTGGATGTCAGTAATGAGCAAGTCGTAATTTTCTAAAGCTAAGTTTTGCAAGGCTTGTTTCGCATTCGAAAAAGAAATTACCTGATAATATTGTTTTAAAACTTCAGTTGTAAGTCGCAATAAATCAGGGTCATCATCAACTACTATAATAGTTTTATTTTGCTGTTTAGGTTCATAAATAGCAGTGCTTTTTTCTTGAATTTCTTTTTGTTCATCAAAAAGTATAGGCAAGCTTATTTCGAAACAACTTCCATTTTTAGAACTATTTTTTAAATACAATTGACCACCTAAAAGCGAAATTATTTTCTTAGAAATAGCCAATCCTAAACCTGTTCCGCCATATGTTTTTTCTATATTTTCATTGGCTTGAGCAAATTCTTCAAAAACTAAATCCTGACTTTCTTTTTCAATTCCAATTCCAGAATCTTCGATACTTATAACCGCTGTCTTTTTGTTAGTATCAATTGTTGCATTTATTTTGATGTGCCCTTCTTGTGTGAATTTATAAGCATTTCCAATGATGTTGGTTAATACTTGTTTCAAACGAAAAGCATCACCAATAATGGGGTCGTTGAGTTTTTTATCAATAGAAATTTGAAGCTCAATGTCTTTTTGTTGAAATACCGATTGTACATTGTTAGCCACTTCAGTTATGGTTTCCGCTAAAGAAAATGGTTTTCTTTCGATATTGATTTTTCCTGCTTCAATTTGTGAAAAATCTAGTAAATCCTGAACTAATCTTGAAATGTATTCCGAAGAGTTTTTGATATTAGTAGTAAAATAAGATTGTTTACTAGTCAGAGCCGAATTGCCTAATAATTCAGTATAACCCACAATAGTACTTAGTGGCGTTTTTAAATCATGACTAACGGTAGAAATGAGTTGTTCTCTGCTTTTAAGTAAATTTCGAGTCTTAAAATTGGCGATTTCGAGTTGTTTTTTATAAGATTGTGTTTTTGAAAAATCACTTGTAATTAATATAGAAAAGAATACAGTAAGCAATAGTCCTAAAATAGCAGCGTAAGAAATAATTTGGTTGATTTTCTTTAGCGATTTTTCTTTTTCGGTATTGTTTTTTATGGATGAAGTTAGGATTTCTTGCTCAATAACTCGAAGTACTTTTCGAAGCTGATCTGAAATTAAAAGTTCATTAGTAAGCAATTTGTTTTCTTGGATACTTAAGGATTCTTTTTTCTTTTCGGTTTCTAATTTTACTTTACTCAACAATCTTTTTGAAGCCGATAAAATAGAATCTGTTTCTTTTTTTGTTAGCGTATTGCTAGGATCGTCAGGAATGTTTTGATTGAGATAATCTACATAACTTTGTAAAACATTGCGTTGATAGCTACCTAATTTTTCGGGTGCTTTAGTGAAATCTTGCAGTTTTAATTTGCTAAGAGAAAATTCTAATTCTGTTAATTCTTTAATGGCATTATTTACAGAAGTTTCATCAGAGTTTTTGTTTTTTATGGTTTTGAGATTTCGGATGTTCTGCGTTTTTTCTTTTAATAAAATAACTACGCTATCCAATAATTTAATTTGATATTCGCTGGAAAGTACCGTTTTTAAAGAATGAATTCGCATTTGTAGCGAATCGGTTTCTTGAATATAATTTTTATAATCAACTTCAGAATTGGATTGAATGGTTTTTCGAGCTAGACTTTCAGTTTTATAAACATTTGAAAAAAGTTTACTGACCCTAAGAACCTTATTTTTTTCGAAAGCAATTTTGTTTTCAATTTTAGAATAATCAGCATTTTCAGAATATAAAATCCAACCTACACCTGCAACAAGTGAGACTAGAATCATGTAGCTGATAAAAACTTTTACAGGAATATTGCTGTTTTTGTTACCCATTTTTTCCAATTCTGGAGTTGTTATTTTTTTTGTTTTACAAGGTTTCTTTTAGCCATTTGTAAAATTCTCTTTGCCAAACCAGTGCATTTTGTGGTTGTAAAACCCAGTGGTTTTCTTCTGGAAAATACAAGAATCTACTTTTTATTCCTCGCATTTGAGCTGCTTGAAAGGCTTCTTGCGCCTGACCAATTGGTACTCTAAAATCAGTTCCACCTTGAACAATTAATATAGGTGTATTCCATTTTTCTACTCGGCTAGCAGGATTAAATGTAGTGTAAGCTTTTTGAGCTATAGCATTGTCTTTTTCCCAATAAGCTCCACCAAAATCCCAGTTGTTAAAGAAAACTTCTTCGGTAGTGCCAAACATACTTTGGGTATTGAAAACGCCATCATGAGCAATAAATGTTTTGAATCTATTGTTATGAATTCCAGCTAAATAAAATACTGAATAACCTCCATAACTAGCTCCAATACAAGCTAAACGATTCTTATCAACATATTTTTCTTTGGATACATCATCAATTGCCGAAAGGTAATCGTCCATCACTTGTCCGCCCCAATCTTTACTAATTTGTTCGTTCCATTCCACACCGTGACCTGGCATTCCGCGACGATTTGGTGCAACAACAATATAGCCATTAGCAGCCATTAATTGAAAATTCCAACGGAAAGAATAAAATTGCGTCAAAGCAGATTGTGGTCCACCTTGGCAATACAGTAATGTTGGGTATTTTTTTGAAGCGTCAAAATTTGGAGGAAGAATAACCCAAACCAACATTTTTTTGCCATCGGTTGTGGTTACATATCTTCTTTCTGTTTTGCTTAACGCCAAAGATTTACAGGTTGCTGTGTTTACATTCGATAATTGAAGCCAAGTTTTTTTCTTTAGATTGTAAGAATAAATTTCGGCTGAGTGGTTCATGTCACTTCGTGTAACAATAATGGAATCACCAGATAAACCTACTAATCCAGTAATGTCAAAATCGCCATTAGTCAATTGCGTAACGACAGGTATTTTTCTGGTTAAGCCGGGAAAATCAACTTCAAATAATTGGATTGTTCCGTCAATTGCAGCTTTGAAATATACTTTTTTACCATCTGCGCTCCAAAGAAAACTTTCTACCGTTCCATCCCAATTAGCTGTTAAATTGATGTTCATTCCTTTGAAACTGACAATAATATCATTTTTATCCGATTCATAACCGTCACGTTTCATTTGCAGCCAAGTCAAATTACCTGTTGGAGAAAATGCAGGATTTGTGTCGTAACCTAAATTGCCTTCTGTTCTATTGGTAGTTTTTCCAGTTTCTAAATTGTATTCGTAAATATCAGTATTGGTGCTGGTAGCATAAGCCGTTCCTGCTTTTTTCTTGGAAACATATAAAATGCTTTTGCTGTCTGGCGACCAAATATAATCTTCGTCTCCACCAAAAGGTTTTTGTGGGCTGTCGAAATTTTCTCCTTTCAAGATATCAATACCAACCGAACCTTCTTTATTTTCTTTGTAAAAAATGTGATTGAATTTGCCTTCGTTCCATTTGTCCCAATGACGATAATCCAAGCCGTTATAAACCTGAGCATTTGATTTATCTAATTCTGGATAAAAATCTTTTCCGTGTACTTTGTCAATTTTTACCTCTTCATCATAAACAATATAGTTGCCATCTGGAGAAATATTTTTGTTTTTCAACAAGTCTTCGGTTGAAGCAACTTCAGTTGGATTTCCACCATTTATTGGTAAAGTATAAAATTTAGAATTCGATTTATTTTCTTCTGCAGAAGGGATAGTCACTTTGTAAACTACTTTTTTTTCGTCTTTAGAAATGCCTAAAGCGGTTACTCTTCCTAGTTTCCAAAGTAATTCGGGTGACAGTACATTTTGTGCCATTGCGTTTAAACTTATCATTGTCAATGTTATAAGGACTATTTTTTTCATTATAAAAAACTTTTTTTTAAGTATTTAAAAATACCAATTCTAATCCTAATAAGAAGAAGATAAATGAAGTTATATTTTAATAACTGAATCATTTTTTTTTACTTTTATAAAAAATTCTGATTTAATATAATGGCGACAAAAATTACACCAAAATCAACAAATAAAAAACCTGTTAAAAAAAGTTCTCAAAGTTTTATGGACAAATTGAGAATAATTCTATTTAAAACTATTTTGTGGTTTCTTGGGATTTCGTTGTTTTTTGTTGTCTTTTTTAAATTTGTTCCTGTGCCTTTTACTCCTTTGATGTTAATTCGTGCTATAGAAAATAAAACGGCAGGGAAACCGGTTTATTTCAATCATGATTGGGAGCCTCTTGAGAATATTTCGATTAATTTACAAAAAGCAGTTATTGCTAGTGAAGATGGGACTTTTTTAAAACACAATGGTTTTGATTTTAGAGCAATGCAAAAAGCTTATAAAAATAATGAAAGAGGTCGAAGAATAAAAGGAGGAAGTACCATTTCGCAGCAAACTGCAAAAAATGTTTTTCTTTGGCAGGGCAGAAGTTATGTTAGGAAAGGTTTGGAAGCTTATTTTACCGTTTTGATAGAATTGATTTGGGGGAAAGAACGTATTATGGAAGTATATCTCAATAGTATTGAAATGGGAGATGGTGTTTATGGAGCGCAAGCTGCAGCTGAACATTGGTATCGAAAAGATGCTGCCAATTTAACTCCAAAACAAGCTGCTGGAATTGCCGTTATTTTGCCTAATCCTAGAAAATTTACTGCAACAAGTTCGTCTTCATATATCAATCGAAGAAAAGATAAAATTGTGCGTGTGATGCGTACAGTAGGAAAAATTGAGTATTAAATGCAATCAAAAACAGTACTTTTTGTCTATTTGTTCTTGCTGTTTTCGATTACAATATCGAGCCAGAACGCTAGTGTTGAAATAGGTATTGTTACGGATAATGATTTGTATACTTCTACTAAAAATGACCAATATTATACTAATGGTCTCCAAATTTTTTATAGGTATTTGTCTAAAAAAAGCAAACCAGAAGTTTTAAAAAAGATAAATGAGTTTCGAATAGGACAATTTATGTACACACCTAGAGGAATTTATATAGATGAAGAACAAATGTTTGATAGACCATTTGCTGGCTATCTTTTTGCTGAATTTGGGAATACTAATTTTTATACCAATCAATCGGTATTTAAAAAATACATTCAAGTAGGTTATGTGGGACCCAATTCTTTTGCGAACCAAGTTCAGTCGAGTACCCATAAGTTATTTCATTATACAGCTTTTGAAGAATGGGATTACCAAATTAAAAATGCCTTGGCAATACAAATTTATGGAATGTTTTCAAAAGCTTTTTTGAGTTCGATAAATAGTAAAAGAGTTGATTTTCAATGGCAATCGGAAGCTAAATTAGGGACGGTATTTACGTCTTTATCAACAGGTTTTGTTACAAGAATTGGAATCAAAAAGTTAGTAGCACTTTCGAATTCTAATTTTCATGGTGCATCATTAAGTTCTAATAACAGTCCATTAGAAAGTGAGTTTTATTTTTATATGGCACCTTCTTTTAATTATCAAATATACGATGCCACAATACAAGGCGGACTTTTTAATGATAATAGTCCTGTAACTTTTGATTTAAAGCCTTTTCGGTTTAATGGTGAAGCGGGTTTGAGGTATCGAAAAAATAATTTGAATCTTTCTTATGCTTTTGTTTACAGAGGAAAAGAGGTGAATTTTTATAGAAATAAGGGCTATTTTTATGGTTCTATTGGTATTTCTTATCTTTTTAAATAAATTATTGGAAAGGAATAAATGGTTTTTAAAATAGAAGTATGAAGAAAAATATATGGTTTTTTGGGTTGTTGTTGGTGGTGTTCTCTGCTTGTCATGATAAGCAAGAAATCATAAAAGAACAACCAGAAGATATTAGCACACCTAAAAATATGGTTTGGGTACCAGGAACTACTTTTACACAAGGAGCTAAAGCAAATGATAGATTAGCATTGGAACATGAAAAGCCAGCACATAGTGTTGCGGTTGATGGATTTTTTATTGATATAACCGAAGTTACGAACGCTAATTTTGAAAAATTTGTAACGGAAACCCATTATGTAACTACAGCTGAAAGACCTATTGTTTGGGAAGAATTCAAGAAAAATTTACCACCAGGAACTCCTAAACCAGCCGATTCTTTGTTGCAACCGGGTTCTTTAGTTTTTAATGATAAAGTAAAAAATGTTACAGATTATAATGATTTTACCCAATGGTGGAAATGGGTAAACGGAGCCAATTGGAGGCATCCAGAAGGAAAGGAATCAAATATTATTGGGAAAGAAAATTATCCAGTAGTTCATATTTCCTATGAAGATGCTCAAGCCTATTGCAAATGGAGCAATAGAAGATTGCCTACTGAAGCAGAATGGGAATTGGCAGCCATGGGGAATTTAAAAAATACCATTTACACTTGGGGGAATGATGAATCTAAAGTAGATAAAGAAGCGAATACTTGGCAGGGGAATTTTCCAAATAAAAATACAAACCAAGATGGCTATGCTTTTTTGGCCGCTGTAAAATCTTTTCCTTCTAATTCATTAGGCATTTATGATATGTCAGGAAATGTTTGGGAATATACGCAGGATTGGTACAATACAAAATACTATCAAGAATTATTAGCAAAGGTAGAAACTATTAAGAATCCAAAAGGCGCTATTGAAGCTTATAATCCTAATAATCTTTTTGAAAAAGAAAAAATAATCAAAGGAGGTTCTTTTTTATGCAATGAATCCTATTGTTCTAGTTTTAGAATTTCGGCTCGAATGGGAATGGCCGAAGGTTCGAGTTCCAATCATGTTGGTTTTAGAACAGTAGCCGATGTGAAAATGCTTCAAAAGAATTGATTTTGAAATAGTACATCTATTTTTTGTAGTTTCGTTATTAAATATACCTTTTTAGTATATGCTAATGAAAATCATGAATAGTTATTTGTCTCGTTATTTTTTACTGGGATTGCTGTGTTTTTGTATTCGTACATCTGCACAGCAATCTTTTGTGTTTTCGGCAATTGATAGCAAAGAGGGACTTTAGGAAAATAGAGTGCGTACTATTTTGCAGCTTCAAGATGGACGAATGCTGATTACTACTGAGGGAGTAACGAATATTTATGATGGAACGTCCTTTAAATATTTACATCTAAAAGGCAATACTATTTTTCCTTTAACAGCCTATTCAGGATTTCACCACGGCTATGTAGATAAAAATTATGTCTGGATAAAAGACAAAGGAAAATTGATGCTAATTGACATTAAGCAAGAACATTTTGTCCAAAATCCTGAAAAGGTTTTGTCTTCGATAGGAATCAGTGAGCCAATTGCTGATTTTTTTCTGGACTCTTATCACAATTATTGGGTACTTACTTCTTCCGATAAGCTGTTGTTTCGAAACGCCAAAAAAGCAAAGACTACTGTTTTTCTTCAAAATGTTTCCCGTCCCAATGGAATAAAAAATCAACTTTATGATGTTGCAGTAATCCAGAAACAGCTTTTTCTGTTTTATAAAAATGGATTAATGGTCTGTTACGATTTGGATACCGCAAAAGAACTGTATAGAACTAATTCATTATCAAAAGAAGAGCAAAAGCGATACGATCGAACCCTAATGGTTGTTCAATCGAATAATGCATTGTATCAAATAAGAAACGGAACTACTGGTATTCTATTAGCCTATGATATTCAAAAACGAACATATAAAAGTTTACTTCAAACCGACTATTGGCTCAATACCATTTCTGTGGATAGTAAAGGTAATTTATGGGTGAGTTGTGCTATTGGGTTGTGGTTTATTGATAAAAATTTAAAAGAGAAACAATTTATACCCTCTTTTCAATTGGTTGATGGTACCGAAGTTCATACCGAAGCCAGTACCCTTTATAACGATGCGCAAGGCGGACTTTGGATAGGTACATATAATCATGGGTTATTGTATTACCATCCTGACCGTTTTAAATTTAAAAATATTGGAAAAGCTTTTTTTGGTGTACAACCAAAAGATATTAATGTAAGTTGTTTTGCTGAAACTGTTGAGAATACAATTCTAGTAGGAACAAAAAATGGATTGTATAGCTATAATTCTGAAACTATGATACTTTCGCTTTTGTCAGGATTTCCAGCCGATGTGGACTGCATTTCGATGACCAAAGATTCACAGAATCGAATTTGGATTTGTACCCAGAATAAAGGTGTCTATTGTTTACAAAACAATCAAATAAAACATATTGATGTACTTGCTGGAAATTGCCGTTACATTGTTGAGAAATCTGATGGACAATTTGTACTTGCAACAACCGAAGGATTAGTCGAATTTAATGCTGCAACTGGAAAGTTACAGCCGTTGCAATTGAAGTTGAATGAAGAATCATTAGGTTTTGTTTTTCAATTAATTCCTTTCGAAGAGCAGTCTTTGATGGGGATAAGCGATGCTGGATTGTTTGTTTATAATTACAAAAAGAACATTATTAGCCAACCTTTAAAAACCCTTTTGAGAAACGAAAATCAGCGATATACGGCTGTTTTTAAAGATAGTCGTGGGATTGTTTGGGTTGGTTCTCAAGATGGATTAAGCGTTTGGAAGCCTGCAAAAAAGGAGCTGCAAACACTCTTTACTGATGATGGTTTGGTTAATAATAGCATTAAAGGAATAGTAGAAGACAAGCAAGGAATACTATGGGTGACAACTGCGGCTGGGGTTTCCCGAATTAGGGTGAATAATAAAAAGAAGCAGCTTCAGTTTTTTATAACTAATTTCAATCATTATGATGGAGTGATTGAAAATGAATTTATTCCGAATGCTGTTTATGCCAATGAAAACGGAAAGTTATTTCTAGGAGGTGTAAATGGTTTCAATATATTGAATTTAAAAAAAACCTTGGGATTTAAAGCAATTGCAAAAGCCACTTTTTACCAGTCTAATGCTTTTTGGCAACGAAGTAAAACTTGGGAAATCCTATGATGGTAATACAATATTAAAAAAGGCAATTGCTGCAAGCCAAAAATTAGAATTCAATTACAATCAGAATTTTATAAGTATTCATTTCTCGGCTCTTAATTATGTAAATCCTACGCAAACCTATTATCGCTATCTTTTGGATGGTGTCGATGATAATTGGCGTGAAATTGTCGCCAAAAATGGAACAGGCGCTGCTACTTATACCAATTTAGCTCCAGGAACTTATGTTTTAAAAGTGAAGACAGCGAGCAATAGTTGAACATGGACTAATGAATATTCAGAAATCACTATAGTTGTTCATCCGCCTTTTTGGAAAACTCCTATAGCTTATGCAATCTATTTGGGAATGTTTTTGCTATTGCTTTATTTGTCTTTGAGGTATTATAGACAATGGACAACTCAAAAAATAATGAGGAAGAATGAAGAAAAACTAAACCAAATGAAGTTTAGTTTTTTTTACCAATGTGAGCCATGAATTCCGCACACCACTTACGTTAATTATTACGCCACTCGAATCGATATTGAAAGAAATCAAAGAAACTAATTTAGATGCTAGAATTCGTTTAGTCTATCGCCATGCCATCAATTTGCAGCATTTGGTCAATCAGTTGTTGGATTTTAGACGATTGGAAATTAGCGGTGAAAAACTGAATCTGACTTTTGGAGATTTAGTTGGTTTTGTAACGCAATTTGAAGATTTATTTGGCAAATTGGCGCAAGAAAAACAAATTAAATTTGCTGTTCAATCCGAAAATCCAGAGTTGTTTGTGTATTTTGATAAGGATAAATTACACAAAGTAATCAATAACTTATTATCGAATTCTTTTAAGTTTACTCCAAAAGGAGGAACTATAATAGTCAAGCTTTCACAAGCAATTGAAAATCAAAATTCCAATTTTGTTCAACTAGAAGTTATAGATTCTGGTTCCGGAATTCTTGAAAAAGATCTTCCTAATGTATTCAATCGTTTTTATCAAGCAACAACAACTCAAGGCGGAAGTGGTATTGGCTTGCATTTGGTAAAAGAATATGTGGAACTGCATTCGGGAGAAATTACAGTGGAGAGTGAGCCAAATATAAAAACAGTTTTTAGAATCAAATTTCCAATGAATCTTGTTCCTCAAAAAACAGATTCGGAAAAGCTAATTATAGGTTCAGATCATATAACCAATAATCATGATTTTCAAGCAGGAATAAAAAAAGAAAAGCTTTTGGTTGTGGAAGATAATGATGATTTAAGAAATTTTTTGGTTACAGAGTTGTCACATCAATATGAAATTTTTGAAGCTCCTGATGGAGAAGTAGGAGTGGATTTGGCTTTCTCAAAATCTCCCGATTTAATTATAAGTGATGTAATGATGCCGAAAATGGATGGTTTTGAATTATGTCAACGCATTAAATCCAATTTACAAACTTAACATATTCCAGTCATTTTATTAACGGCTCGTTCCTCCGAAGAACTCAAAATAACAGGTTATCAATCTGGAGCTGATGAATATTTGTCCAAACCGTTTAATCTCGATATTTTGTTGCTTCGGATAGAGAAATTGATTGATCAGAAAAACCTAAGACAATTGGAATTTTCAAAAAAATTAGAAGTAAACCCAAAAGAGATTACCATTACTTCAATTGATGAGCAATTAATTGAAAAGGCATTGGAATGTCTAGAAAAAAATATGGATAATGGGGATTATTCTGTTCAGCAGTTTAGTCAAGATTTGGGAATGGATCGAACCGTTTTGTATAAGAAAATGCAATCTATAACTGGACTTTCGCCTTCAGAATTTATTCGTTCCATTCGATTAAAACGTGCCGCTCAACTTTTAATTCATGGGCAATATTCAGTTGCTGAGGTGTCAGAAAAAGTGGGTTTTAATACGCAAAAATATTTCAGTAAATACTTTAAAGAAGCTTTTGGAGTTAGTCCGTCCAAGTATGCTCAGAATGGTAAAAATATTGATAATGAGTTATTATAAAGGAATGAACAACGAAACGTACCTATTAAAACAACATAGTGTGCCTGTTTTTTTTAGGTAGTATACATAACTTTGAAAGATATTGATTAACTAAAAATAAACCAAATGAAAAATGCATTTCTGATAAGAAACCGCACGTACATGTTGTTGCTTGCGTTGTTTTCTTTTTCGTCTTTAGTTGCCCAAAGTTTTCAAAAAACTGCACTTGGGTTAAAAACCAAAATCCAAAAAATAGATCTCGAAGTTCAGTTTTACAGTCCCACGATTGTTCGTGTTTTGAAATCACCTGAAGGAGTTGCTTTCAAAAAAGAAAGTTTATCTGTAATTAAAAAACCAGAAGTTACAAAATTTGCAATCCAACAAAATGGAGATATTGTTTCGTTGAAAAGCGAAAAAATGAAAGTGGATGTTGATTTGAAATCGGGTAAAATAGCTTACTATACACTTGCAGGTGTTGAACTTTTAAAAGAGGCAGCATCTGGTGCAAGTTTTACTGATTTTGATGATGCAGGATCTAAAACGTATAGCATCAATCAATTGTTTACCTTGGATAAAGAGGAATCCATTTATGGTTTAGGGCAACAGCAACGCGGTCAATTATCACTTCGCAATGCAAAAATCAACATGGTACAAGGCAACGTTGATGATTATGTTCCTTTTCTTGTTTCTACAAAAGGCTACGGATTGTTTTGGGATAATTATTCTCCTACTACTTTTGAAGATAAGCCAGAAAGCACTTCATTTAAATCAGAAGTTGGTGATTGTATTGATTATTACTTTATGCTTGGAGGTAATATTGATGGCTCGATTGCGGGTATGCGTGAATTGACTGGACAAGCTCCCATGTTCCCATTATGGACATTTGGTTATTGGCAAAGTAAAGAACGCTATAAGAGCCAAAATGAATTGGTTGGTGTAGTGAGTAAATATCGTGAACTTGGAGTACCACTTGATGGAATTATTCAGGATTGGCAATACTGGGGAAATAATTATTTGTGGAATGCTATGGATTTCCTTAACCCCGAATTTCCTAACCCAAAGAAAATGGTGGATGATATTCACAACATGAATGCACACGTAATTATTTCTATTTGGAATTCATTTGGACCACAAACCAAGCAATTCCGAGAAATGCAACCGAAGGGAATGCTTTTAAATTTTGGTACATGGCCACAATCTGGGTTAGAAACATGGCCTCCAAACCGAGAATATCCATCAGGTGTCCAGCCTTATGACCCATACAACCCGGAAGCTCGTGATATATATTGGAAATATTTAAGTAAAGGTCTTTTATCTGTTGGTATAGATGGATGGTGGATGGATTCATCAGAACCAGATCACTTGGACTTCAAACCATCTGATTTTGATCTTAAAACTTACCTTGGTTCATTCCGTAAAGTGCGCAACGCTTTTCCTTTAATGGCAGTAGGTGGAGTTTCAGAACACCAACGTGCGGAAAGTTCGGATAAACGTATATTTATTCTGACTCGTTCCGCATTTGCTGGACAACAACGCTATGGAGCTAACACATGGTCGGGTGATGTAAATTCATCTTGGGAATCCTTACGCAATCAAATTCCGGCTGGTTTAAATTTTTCTATGAGTGCTATTCCGTATTGGAATACTGATATTGGAGGATTTTTTGCAGGCGCTTATAAAAGAGGATGGGGTGATGGAACAAAGAATCCATCATTTCAGGAGCTTTACGTTCGCTGGCTGCAGTTTGGAGCATTTACTCCTATGATGCGTTCGCATGGTACAGATATTCCTAGAGAAATATATAATTTTGGAAAAAAAGGGGAAACTATTTTTGATGCAATAGCTAAAACAATTGAATTGCGTTATTCACTTTTGCCATACATTTACTCTGCTTCTTGGGATATTACAAAAAATCAATCGACTATGATGCGTGCTTTGGTAATGGATTTCGATGATAAGAAAGTGGTAAACATGAACAATGAGTATCTATTTGGTAAATCAATACTAGTCGCTCCTATTGTTAATGCACAATATACTCCGGAAACCATTGTGAAATCAAACGAAGAAACAGGTTGGAATAAAAATGAGGATTCAAATGTTGCTAAAATCCAAGCGGCTACTTTTGGTCAGTCCAAATCAACTAAAGTGTATTTGCCGGAAGGAACTTCTTGGTTCGATTTCTGGACCAATGAGAAAATTAATGGTGGTCAGGAAATAACTAAAGCAACAAAAATCGATGAAATTCCTTTATACATCAAATCGGGAAGTATCATTCCATTTGGACCAAAAGTAGAATATGCTACGGAAAAAAAATGGGACAATTTAGAAATTCGTGTGTACCCTGGCGCTAATGGAGAGTTTACGTTGTATGAAGATGAAAATGATAATTACAACTACGAAAAAGGTGCTTATTCAACTATCACTTTCAAATGGAATGATAAAGCCCAAACCTTAACTATTGGAAAAAGGGAAGGAAGTTTTAAAGATATGATTGCTAGTAGAACTTTCAATATTATAGTAGTTGGAGCGAATAAAGGAGCTGGATCAGAAGCTTCTACTCGTTTTGATAAAACGGTAAAATATAACGGAAAAGCGACAGCTGTTAAGTTATAAAAGTAAATTTTTAAATTAAATAAATCCTCGAATTGCTCTAACTAGAGTTTCGGGGATTTTTTTTGCAGTAAAAAGTTTAACTATGATTCATTAAATAGAAGTTTTTTATTTGTAATTCTTTTATAATTAAATAATAATTACTAGCGAATAGATATTGATTATTTGTAAATTAGCGTTTATAGTAATTCATTTAAAAATATAGTGTCATGAAAAACATAAGTTTAGTTTTGTTGTTAATCAGTTGTATTAGTTTTGGAAGTTGTAAAAAAAATGAAGAGAAAAAAGAAGCTGAAGCTGCCAAAGTGAAGCTAGATAGGATCGTTAGTACAGCATGCTATAAAGCCATTTACGAAAATGATACCATTGATTTAAAAGTGAATACTTTAGAAAATGGAAAAATATCAGGTGACATGGTTATGAAGGTTGCTAAAATGAAAAACAAAGTTGGAGAGCTTAGCGGAGAATTCCACGGTGACACTATATTTGCTAGTTACACCTTTATTGAAGGAACAAATAAAGAGGTTACATACAAAAACCCAATGGCTTTTCTTAAAAAAGCCGATACACTTATTTTAGGTAACGGACAGATAGAAACCTCTATGGGAGCTTCTTATTTTGTTAAAAATACTCCAATTGATTTTGAGAAAGTAAAATATAAATTTTCTACAGTTGATTGCGCTGAGAAGTAATTTTATATGCAATTGTTGAGTTTTTTTCTCCAAATTAATTTCCAATGCATTTTTAGAAAGGATTAAATCGCATTGTTTAACAATGCGATTTTTTGTACTGCATGGGCGAAATGCCTATTTGCTTCTTAAACATTCTTGAAAAATAATAAGGGTCATCAAAGCCTACTTCTCTGCAAATTTCTTTAATAGTAATACCAATTATGATTGTAAAATAGCCTGATTAAATCAGGCTATTTTTTTGTTTTAAATTAGACTAATTTATAAATATAAATTGTATATTTGACTATGGC
>WSSedL1CaDRAFT_10000518_pt1 | contig 27088 bp, 10 predicted proteins | sample WetSurSL1Cattail_FD_9464 | JGI IMG/M metagenome (IMG submission 9464)
CCCAGCCGTAACATCGAGGAAAACCTTAAGCGAATCCACCAGATCCATGCGTTTGAAAAAGTGGGAGGAATTAGATGGAACTTCAATTGTATACTCACGAAAATTGATGTTTCCCAATTGAAAAGTGTACATACTTGCATTCTTATCGATGGGAAGTGTAATTACTACTTTGTTAACAGCAGAGGTAGCAAGCTTTGAATCATTTTCAAACCTAATAGTATAGGGTAATACGTCATTCACTGAAACCCATTTTGCTTCACCATAACCATTAGGGCCTGTAATATCATTAGGGTCTTTACTGCCGCCAACAGGAATGCCAAAAGGATCAGGCGGTGAACCGGAATCATCGGAGGATTTGGCTGGCGCATTAATTATAACTTCGCCAAAACCCGTACATCCATTTGCATCAGTTACCTCAACAGTATAGAGCCCCGCGCCAAGATTTATCGCTATAGCATCTGTTGATCCATTGGACCAAAAGTATGTATAAGGCGGGGTTCCTCCTTTCACTGATACGGTTGCATATCCGTCTGAACAGAAATAGCAGGAAGCATCATGGCCAGTAACATCAATTCCGGCAAACGCGTTGTAATTGGATAATAAAAATGTCAAAATAATTCCTATTCGAATATTCCGTTTGGGTATTTTTATATTCATAACTTGAGTCCTTTAAATTCCCTGATAGATATTTGGGATTAATAATTACCTTTTGATTTTATATTTTTTTTGACTGTTCATCCATGTCCTGGCTAGCTCAATATCTTTACGTGAGTAGCAAGCTCCTGTTCCTTTTACCGGAAAATCCTCCAACATCTGGGTAAGCGCATCCAAAGCATACTGACAACTTTTTACAGCCGGAACATCGCTACTTGCCTTGGTTAAAAAAGCATCACTGTCAAGATATTTTTTTAAATAAAAAATGGCAGGCTCTCTTCTTATGTAGCCGATATCGTTTAAGAGCGTGGTAACCTTGTTTACAGAATCCTTAAGGTTACTGACATTTTTTATACAAAAGTCGATGTCCTCGTTGCTTCCCATTCTTGCTAAAGCCAGATGCGCTGCCCAGTTAGTAGTATGAAAACCTCTGCCAGTAGTGATGGGTTCGTTATTTATCAGAGCAGTTAAATTCTTTTTTTGGCTTTGAATATCAGCCACTCCGATAATAAGTATTATCTCCTTATTACTAAATTTTTCATTCGATGCAATTTCATTGATCATTGCAATTGATTTTTTATCAAAGTCATTGCAAGAGAATGTCAGTAGTTTTTTAGCTGCATGCTGGGATATTAGAGGGCTTTTATCTTTTAATGCTGTGATAAATCTTCTGACAACATCTTTTTTAACCTCAGGATCCGAGGGATTATTTAAAGCAATGCCATATTCCAAAATCTGTATATTGAAACGGACTAATACCCCTGTATCAGAATCATAATTTTTTAAATACTTCAACAATTTTTTATTATCATAGGTCAACAGTGGCCTGGTGTTAAGCATGCTTATTTGTTTCTTTCGAATGGCCTCAACTTGTTTGGATACATCATTTTTGAAATCCTGGCAAAAAAGGATTGTACTTCCAAGCGCGCTAAACATTATACAGGTTAAAATTTTCTTTATCATCATGTATTAATTTGAGATTTCAAAATAAATATTCATCAATTAGCCGAAGGATTTAGTATTTTCCATTGATTATATCTTAATCGTTTGTGGATGCCCAAAAATGGATTCATTAAATTATCTTCATCAGCTTCGTCCGAGTGATCCAGATTCAGGCAATGTCCTAATTCATGAGCAATTGCACAATGAGCCGGTTCTGGAATATTAGGCCCTGGAAATACAAATGCATATGGTTGATTAAGTCCGGATATACCCCCTAAAGTGACATCATTTGGGTTATCAACCAAAAAAACATTATAATCAACTGATTTTTCAGCACATTTATCAATTATGGCTTGCTCCTCGTCGGTCCAATCACCTGGTGCTGATTCAGAGTCTGCATCAAACCAACCGTCTGCATCTAAATCGTAATTTACCACACAAGGCGGTAAACGAAAGACTGTCCATTTTATAGCGGCTTGTTTATAAATGAGATTTAAGTAATCAGCAACTTCTTTATCGTTAACATCAGTATTAGGGACATTTGTTGATTTTGCATATGTGTTACAAATACCATCCGGTCCTGTTGTAATATCTGTGCCGCTAAAAGCATCATCACCATTACAGTAGATGGTATTTCTGAGCCCATTATTTCCTGCAGAAACACAGATTTGATTTGGTTTTCCCTTAAGATAGGGTATTTGCTGGGAATCTTTGCCTGTTGCCTTTGTTTCGCATATGCCATTTGGTCCTGTACTAATGGACATTGAATCAGAAGAAAGGACATCATCTCCTCCCGGAATTGACTTTATCTTTCCTGAAGGATTAGCAATAATGGCGATTTGATTTGGGAGACCATTCCCAACCGGGATAACCTGAGCATCGTCATTTTCTTCTACGATCAAGACTAAGCCAACGGTTTTATAAGTTTCTCTTAATATACATACATTTAATTCTTTAACATTGTCCCCATTTTCTGACCCACAATTAACTTGTAATTCAGTCTGCAAGGGAGCCATTCCTTGTAACGTAATCTTATCCGTGGCAGCGGTGGGTTTATTAGGAGTCACAGTCATCATATTCTTACTATAGCTATAAAATAAGGAAGTGAAATCCTCACCAGGGGTTATGTTTATCTTTACCTGATCGTTATCGCCGGCTTGTAATGATTTCCATGGTGAACCAGGGCCATTGCTATAACCGTCAAATCCGTATTTTTGATCTTCATACTCCTGGAATAATACTTTTGGTTGCTTTACCCTAATTACTACGGAATCGGTACTTAAGGAACTGAAATTGGATCCTGTTACAGTTAATTTGTAGGTTGTTGTAACTAATGGCGTAGCGATTGGATTAGGTGATTTCTTATCACTTAATGTTCCATTATCCGGAGACCATGTATAGCACATCGTTGGATCATAGTTTTTAGACCCTATTTGAACCGATGCTCCTTTACAAATTGAGGTATCTTTTACAATTACCTGTGAAAAAGTATTAGATATCAGGCTGGAGAATATAATGGATATGACGATATACTTCATAAAAAGATTTGAACCATTTTTTTTGTAAATGGAATCAACTTGGTTTGTTACATTTTTATAACCCCGGCTAAAAAGGATTCTACTCATTTTCATTCTAAAACCAATTATTCTTAAGGATTTATTTTCATCCATTGATCAAATCTTAATCTTGTACCGCCACCAACAAATGGAAACATTATATTACCTTTATCATTATCTGCATGATCCAAATTCATACAATGTCCCAGTTCATGAACAATAGAGTGAACCGGCTCCGGATTCCCTGCGGCAAATATAAAAGCCAATGATTGATTAAGATGTGCCAAACCGCCATAAGCTGGGATATTGGGATAATCTACCAAAAAAACGTTGTAATCAAGGGACTTTTCCGCACATTTGTCTATAATAGCCTTCTCTTCGCTGGTCCACATGGTTCCTGCTGATTGACTGTCTACATCAATCATACCGTCTGCATCTAAATCGTAGTTTACTACACAAGGCGGTAAACGAAACACGGTCCATTTTATAGCGGCTTGCTTATAGACGAAATTTAAGTAGTCATCAACGTCATTATCATCAACATCAGTATTAGGGACATTTGTTGATTTTGCGTATGTGTTACAAATTCCATCCGGTCCTGTTGTAATATCTGTGCCGCTAAAAGCATCATCACCACTACAATACATGGTGTTTCTGGTTCCATTATTTCCGGCGGAAACACAGATTTGATTTGGTTTGCCTTGATGATAGGGTATTTGCTGAAAATCCATACCTGTTGCCTTTGTTTCGCATACGCCATTTGGTCCGGTACTAATGGACATTGCATCTGAAGAAAGAACATCATCTCCTGCCGGAATTGTATTTATCTTTCCTGAAGGATCGGCAATAATGGCTACTTGGTTCGGCAGACCATATCCAACAGGGATAACCTGAACATCATCATTTTCTTCTACAATTAAGATTAATCCTAAAGTTTTATATTTTTCTTTTAATATCCATACCTTTAACTCATTAACCTTGTCACCACTTTCTGAGCCGCAGTTAACTTCTACCTCACCCAGGCCGGTAACCTTTCCCTGTAATGAAATCTTATCCGATGCAGCGGTGGGTTTTTTGGGTGTTACTGTCATGATATTCTCATTATAGCTGTGATAGAATAAGGAAGAAAAATCCTCACTTGGAGTTATGTTTATTTTTACCTGATCGTTATCGCCGGCTTGTAAGGATTTCCATGGCGAATCCGGACCATTGGTGTAATCATCAAATCCATATTTTTGGTCTTCATACTCCTGGAATAATACTTTTGGTTGTTTTACACGAACTGTTACGGAACCGGTACTTACGGAGCTAAAATCTGACCCCGTTACAGTTAACTTGTAGGTTGTAGTAACCAATGGTGTAGCAATTGGGTTGGGCGATTTTTTATCACTTAATGTGCCGTTGTCCGGCGACCAGGTGTAACACATTGTTGGATCAGGTTTTGTTGGTCCGATTTTTACGGATGCGCCCTTGCAAACAGAGGTATCCCTCCCGGCTTCCACCTGTGAAAAAGCGTGTTGAGTTACCCCCCATAAGATAATTAACATGGTGAGAAATTTTATTCCATGAAACTTCCCTTTTGCAGTGAAGCTTTGAGGGTTTATAAGTGTAATAACTGTGTTTGTTCTTAGGATTATCATATTCATTAAGGATTGATTTGATGCCATTGATTGTACCTTAGTTGCCAACCATTAGATCCGGTGGTAGCCGGATACATAAGATTTTGTAAGTCTGAAGGAGTATGGCTTAGACCTAAGCAATGCCTCACTATAAAAGGTATATCTGATAATGTAAAGCAAAGACACACAATCAGTAAATAAGTATTTATTAATAATTTATTCATTGAATAACTATGGATTAATCTGATACCATTGCTTAAATCTTAACCTCCAGTGATCACCAGTGAACGGATCCATAAGATTTTGTGAATCACTAACTGTATGCTCTAAGCCTAAACAATGCCCTAACTCATGAGCCATATTAAAGGATGCATTTTTCAAATTCAGCGCTTCATTAAGTGATTTGACAACTACAAAGGCATACGGCTGATTTAAATTTGCCATGCCTCCTATATCCATGCCTCCTATATTCGGATCTCCTATATTAATGTGCTTGCCGTTATTCACCAGGAATACATTAAAATCATAATTGCGATTACCACACTTTGATATAATGGCTGTTGTCTCATCCGTAGGCCAATTATCTCTATTTCCGTCGCCCAAATCACATAAACTATCCCTATTCAAATCATAATTCACCACACATGGAGCTTCCTCAAAAACCTGCCATCTAATAACGGCTTGCTTATAAACCTTATCCAAATAAAGTTTTGCATCTTCAATATCACAATCCGTATTTTGTATATTGGTTGAATTGGCAGTGGTGTTACAAATCCCATCGACTCCTGTTAAGATCTCCTTATTGATCATTATATCGTCCCCCTGTGGATTGGTATCCAAAAAGTCATTTTCCCCGCTTGAAACACAGACTGATACAGGCGAACCATATCCAACTTGTATCATCTGAATATCAATGCCTACAGCCTTAGTTTGACAAATTCCGTCCGGACCCGTGTTAATAATCTTACCACTTGGCTCCAAAATATCATCACCACCGGGAATCGCTTCTACAATCAAATTCCTTGTATTTACACAGGGCTGAAATGGTTTCCCTTTTCCCAAAGGAATTACCTGGACATCATCGTTTTCCTCGATTATCCGAGTCACGCTAACTGTCAAAACTTTTTCATTGAAAACACAAACATTTAAAGCATTGATGTTATTACCATCTTCCTTACCGCAATTGGCTTGCACTACCGAAATTCCCTTCGAAATTCCTTTTAAGGTTATATCGGTTTCAAACGCATTAGCTTTATTGGGTGAAGCGGTAACATAAGGTTTCAATATGCTGTTAAAATATACCAGATCAAAATAAGGACTTGGGGACACTGTTGCCAACACATGATCCTCGTCGCCCAATTTTAAAGATTTAGAGGCATAAGAACCTGTATGATAATAGTCGAAACCGTATTTTTGGTTATATGATTCATCAAACAAAACAGTAAGGTCCTTCACCGTAATTGTTACCGAACCGGAATCGGAATAACTAAAATCAGACCCGGTTACTTTTAATTTGTAAGTGGTTGTAATTAAAGGGGTAACAATAGGATTTGGAGACTTTTTGTCACTAATGGTACCATTATCCGGCGACCAGGCATAACACAATCCTGAATCAGGTTTTTTTGGGCCGATGGTCACAGTACTGCCTTTGCAGATTACAGTATCGTGTCCGGCATCAACCTGCGAAAACGCATTCTCCATTAAACAACAGGCGATGATGATTATGATGTTAGTACGCATTCAGGGATTGTTTACTTGATATTCGAGCGTTTTCAAACATAAAATGTACGATACCCTTTTGGTTAGGCCTTACCCAAATGTAAATGGAACCTGTTGCCCCGGGCCGCAGGATCGTTTGAGGTCCGTTAGTCTCACGTAATAGAAGCTCGAGTGCTCTGTAATTATTGTCTATTTCCTTTCTGAGAAAAGCAATATCAGCATCATCCAAACTTTTAAGTATAAATTTGGGAACAGGTAAGTCAATATTTCCCTGGTTTGCAAATTGGAGGGTGATAATACCAACCGTAAATATTCGAATTAAACTGGGGTGTTTTACACTTGTTACCAAATTGAACGGAGAATATTCCACCACTTTGAAACCATTTTTTAACCTGGCAGTATCACCTTTTTCATTAATTGCGATAACATCGTAATAACCGAGCTTTTTATCCATTAAATTAAAGGTAACAAACACCTTGGTTGCATCTATGTAAATGAGTGAATCTCCACTGATGATGGTGTCATTACTTTGCAGTTTGAATTTTGTTTTATCTGAGAACCGGGCTCCATCTATTTCCACTGTAACGGCTCCCTTGTTACCACCTTCATTAACTTGTACAGAGCGTATCTGGAAATGGATAATTTCCGCGTAAACCGATATGCTTTGATTTAGTTTGGAATTTCCCGCTGCTCCATAAACCAGTAAATAATAGGTGCCTTTATTTAGGCTTGGTACAATAACTTCCTGGTTACCATAAAAAGGTCTGCCCGAAGCAAAGTCATAGATAGATCTGTCTGGTACTTTATTGTAGCTGATGTATAATTCATTGGAGCCTGCTATGGAATCACCTTTCAGTTTCACCAATAAGGTCTCACCTTTCAAAGAATCCGGGATTTCGATCCGGTAATATAGCCCTTTACTGTTAACCAATGTGGTCCTCGCAAAAACATTCAGAGTTAACAATGGCACTTCAACATTTACTTTGGAAGTAGTTGAAAGCGTATTGTTCAAATCATTGACTTCAGAAATATTATTTTTATTATCAGTGCGAACAAGTACATAATAATCACCAACAGTGGTACCTGTGAGTTCAGTTGTTAAACTAAAGGTGGTATCTTTGTTTGGCTGAAGTTTAATATACGAGGTTTTTTCGCCCAGAAGAGGATCGGTTATATCCCATAGCGAATCTTTTGAGAAATAAACCATATCCGTCAAATAACCTTCGGCTTTATTTGAACCAATATTTTTGATGGTCCATGTAATTGTTACGGGGTTGCCTGTTGTAGCTTTGGCCGGACTTAAAATTTTGGTAACAATTAAATCGGACGGTGCCGCAAGATCAATGTTAATGAATGACTTGGCCGTATTATTGTTCTCGGCTTTGTATTCGTATTCCAACCCATTAGGATTATTGTAGGATGAAAGATCTGTCATCACAATAACGTTATAATTTCCAAGTGCACTTATGGGTAAAAATATGTCCTGACTCTTGGAGTAGGATTCTCCCGGAGCCAGGCCACCTGATCTTATATACGTACCAATGAGAATGGATTTGGGTGTTATCACAGTATCCTCACAAAGGTATATTGCATCGATCCATTGCTTAGCAGCAGTTGCACCTTTTCCTATATTCCTGGTTTCCCACTGCACTGTAATTGGCTGACCTGCCCATCCCTTTTTGGGCGATGTAAAGGAATTTACAATCAGATCTGAAGGTTGTCGCAATAAAATTTTAATGGGAACCGTCTTAATATTATTGTCAATGTTGTTTTCTTTGTTTGCATTATTCACATCCGTTGTGAACCTTAAAAAATAATTACCATGAAGGCCGTCAGGAATGTCAATAGAACTTTCATTCATGTAGGTATCACCGGCCTTAACGTAAGATCTCAAATATGGAGTTTGCGTTTCAACCAACACATTATTAAGACTGTCCATCAATTCAACTCTGTCCAAAAAATAAAGCGCTGGTGAACCAGCATTACCTTCATTTCTAACATTCCAGGTTATTCCTGCGGTACTCCCTGAATATACCTCAGAAGGTACATGAATTGTGTCTACAGCTAAATCAGAAGTCTTTATAAATACAGATCCTGTGTAATGGTTGTTTTTCTTATCCGTACGTTCATATACTGAGTTAAGGGAATCTGTAACAACCCAGAATATATAGCGCCTGCTTCCTTCCGGAAACCCGGCTGGAATGTTCACCGTGGTATTAATGACATAAAAGGCATTTTGAAGCAAGGGATCATTTCTTTTAATTTCCTTAATTAATATTTGCTTGTATCCATCCCATATGTATACATCATCGGCCCAGGTTCCACTGGCAATTCCTGCTCCTTTATTGGTAACTGTAAAACTAACCGGAATTGTTTCGCCCACGCCAGCACTGTCAGGATGATGAAATTCTGAAACTGCCAAATCAGGCCATGGAGTAATGGAAACTTTTATAGTAGTATCGCTTCTTAAAATATTGTTTGACTTATTCAGATATTCAAAAACTCCATTTTTGGCATCTGTTTTTACATACACATAATAATCTCCTGGTTCAATATCTTTCGAAATTTGAACAAATTCGCTATTTGCATATGAGAAATCAAGGGGTATTCCGTTAGGATATGACCGCTGATATAAAAATGAAGTTGCCGTACTCAGATCATAATTTGGAGATTTGCTTAAGTAAATAGCATCATACCAATTTTTGTCATTGACACTCTTGTTCCCAATGTTTTTTACAGTCCACCGGACATTTATAAGAGAAAGATTGGTGGCTTTTTGGGGGATCTTTATATCGGCAACCATAAGGTCAGGAGGTGGCCTTAGAAAAACATTGACAGAATCGCTCTGTGTCACATTATTTCCGTCATACGCATCTTCAATAACGTTGTTATTAACGTCAGTTTCAACAAAAATATAGTATTTGCCATATATTCCAACAGGGATTTTAACAGGAACCGAGGCAGAATAGGATCTCCCTGGTTTTAATATACTATCTCCCATATGATAAAAGCTAGCCAGGTTATATTTCAAGCCATTATTAAAATCCTTTGCGATGTAGATCCTGTCAGTCCAGCAATTTGTTCCGGTAGCCCATTTCCCGTTGTTGACTACTGTCCAACTTACATTGACGGTATCCTCAGAAAAGAAATCAGTAGGCGTGGTAATGGAACTAACAAAAAGATCAGGGGGAGGAGTCAATTTCACCCATATGGGATAAGATCCTTTACATTGATTATTATTGTAATCCGTTTCCCGTATATCTTTGTTTGTGTTAGTACTCGCGAAAACGTTAAACAAACCATCAATATGACCAGGTAACGTGAAAGACGCCTTCTTTACGTAGCATTGACCAGATCCAAGGTAAGTCATATTTTCTACTGCTCCTAACGTATAAAATCTATCCAATACCGTATCTATGGCAAGTGACAAATCATCATGCCATGCAGAAACTGTGCTTCCGATCCCCTGATTGCATATTTCCCATGTGATATCAATATTTTGTCCGGTAAATGCTGCATTGGGAAATTGAACATTCTTTACAACCAGGTCGGGTAGCTCTCTAACTGTAAATGTTTGTACAGGTCCGAGGGTTGAATCACAACTGTAATATTTAGAAACTACCTGCCATTTATAGGTTATGCCATAGGATAACAAATCGTATCTGAGTCGGAAGTATTTTGTGGTTATAGGGTGAGTTGGTCTTGGCTCATCTGTCGGCCATATATACACATCGTAACTGGTTGCATTTTCCGCAGGCATCCATGAGAAATCAATGGGCAATGAAAGGTCGTTAGCATCATTGATTGGGATCATATTGCTTACCTGTGCTGGTATCTTCGATGGTATAAAGAATATTTGACTACTATCGGTGTACGTGCATCCCATGGGAGTTGTAGCAGTAACTGAATACGTTGTAGTGGTCAACGGCAATACTTTAATAGCGGAAGTACTTGCCCCCGTTGACCAGGTATAACTTTTTGCATTTTTTACGGATAATATCATTACCGTTGAAGAGCAAACCGGAGGATTTTTGGGTTCTATGTACGGAACAACCTCTTTCCAAACTGCCACCGGGGCTGAAGTAACTGTACAACCTGAATTATCCGTGTACTTTACGGTATAAGTATCCTGACTATTTACAACAATCGACTGGGTTTTTGCCCCTGAAGACCAAACAATATGATTATCAATATTGGAAGTTAATTTTATGTGGTCGTTATTACATAGTACTATCGGACCTGCAGGAGATATAACCGGTGCCTGAGAAAGCGGATGCAGGCTAACGGTCACGGTATCAGTTACTGCGCAATTGAAAATATTTGTTGCCGTAACCATGTAAGTTGTTTGATTCATGGGGTTCACGGAAATCATGTTCCCCGATGAACCTGTGCTCCATTTATAGGATGTAGCTCCCGGAGCATTTGCACTAAGGGTGATGGATGAACCAGTACAGATTACAGTGTCTTTGGTAAGCTGCATAACCAATTTTTGCATATTGGTGACAGCAATAGTCAACGTATCATTTGCTGGCACGTCATCTCCACCTAGCCCGGAATATGCCTTTAAGGAATATGTGCGTATACCCGATAAATTTGCCTTGTTAATAAACACATATACCATGGAGCCACCCGCTGTTATCGTCTGGTTAACTTTTTCAGTTACAGGATCCTGATTGTCTATCTGGTAGGTAACATTAAACCCTGATTCAGGATAAGCACCGAAATTCTTGATGGTTACTTTAACTTGTTCAGCACTGCTTAACATACATCCGGAAGCAGGTAAAATGGCTGTGATTCCGATATTGTGAGCAGTGTTTTTAAATTCATCAGCCCCTATATCTGGCGTATTTGAGTCTCTTAATTGACCATCAATGTCATCCGTGATTACCGGTATAGGAATACCTGCACCATCCAGCGCTATCTGTGTCACGTGTAAATCATTGTTGGAAATATACATCGGGTCTATGGAAATAGCATGAAGGTCTGATTTGCTACCTTGCTTCCATTCGTCTAAATTCTTATATAACTGATTATAATAACAGGCAAGAACACTTCCCGTTGTGTACAGGTTATTATAGTCGCATAAGGTAATACTGGCCAATTCATTGAAATTAACTGCATAACCACCTCCCTGGTTAGAAAATACATTGCTTGCAATATTATTATTTTCTCCGTTAGCATAAAACAACGCACTGGAAGTTGCAACAGTGTTCCTGATGCACACATTGTTATTATAAACATTCAAATAAGTATTCTTCACCAGGTTCATTCCATAAGCAGCCAAAGTACCACCGATGCTTATGAAATTGTTAGCAATTAATCCCTGATTTGTTGCTGTACCATTGAAATTAATAACATAGATACCGTACCCATCATTCTCAAATAGAATTTTGTTTTTTGCAATTACCAAGGATCCTTTGCAATTATCAATATGACAAGCTGTTAATGGTATTTGGTTGGTTGCAAATTTTATTATATTCGCGGTGATGACAGGACCATCCTGATAGGTTAATTGGATTGTACTACCTTTTTGTTCTATAAAACTGTTATTGCTGATAAGATTTCCCTTGGCATAATTGTTTATGTATCCTTGCAACTCTATACCATAACTTCCATTAAGAAAGGTGTTGGATTTAAATTGGTTATAGTTGCTGAGCGAATCCAATGAATAAATAACTGCTGTTCCATTATTACTTGTGGATCCGCTTTGAAGATTGTTATTTAAGAACCGGTTATAACTTGCTCCGTTTTTAAGTTCAATTACGTTTCCGTAATAGGCTTGTTTGTTCCTAATTGTTAAATGATAAAAGGTGATATAATCAGCCCCGTTTAGTTGAACAACACAGGTAGATACAGAATCCATAAGTATTACAGAAGTGCTGTCTTTATTTTCCGCCTGAAATTGTACAGTATTCGAAGCTGAAGCACCAGGTATATGACCGATTATAAAATGCTCTCGGTAAGTACCTGCCCTCACATTAAATACAACAGTACCTGCTACTCCTGCAATCTGGAGTTTATTTGCGGCTTCGGTAAAAGTTTTGAAATCGGGGGAATAGCCACCAATGGTATAGGTTCCGCTTAAGGCAGGATTAAGATCTTTAACTGTTAACGTATCGTTATAATTGATCGTATCTGCCATACCGTTCGGAACTGAAGACCATACCTTAATAGTGTAAATACCGTTTTTCACAAAATTGTAGGTTCCAATATTAACCGTATCCGTGAGTGCCGGCATTAATGAGCCTTTCCATTGAAATGGCGTTTGAAGTACATTATTAACGCTCCAATTTACAGTTGCAGTTTTAAGCTCACCTGATCCAAAATTTCTCATAACAACACGTACATCTTGACTTACAGGTAAAAATGGCAGTTTGGGCTTATGCAAAGCAATTATCCCTGCATCATTTGGAGCAGATAAGGTAAATTCATCTGCACCTATATCAGGGAATTTAGCATCTCTGGGATTTCCATCGATATCGTCCGTAATTCCGGCCAAAGGAATCCCTGCTTTATTCAACAGTATCTCCCTAACATGTAAGTCGGTGGTACTGTAAAATTGCGGATTTATTGAAACTGAATGAACATCTTTACTGCTCATTGTTCTTAAGTCGCTTAAGCCAGCCTTATCTCCATTCCAGTAAGCCAAATTTGGGCCGGTTGTATATAAATCATTATAGTCCGAGTTGCTGATAAGCTTAGGTGATGAGGTATACATAGCATAGCCCCCGCCAGTGTTACAAAAAATGTTATTTACGACATCGATATTGCGGGTATTATCATTGTCCGACACGCTCAAAGCACTTGCATCGGACGATTTGTAGGGTATATGCACATTGTTATTGTAAATTTTCTGATAATTGGAATGATCCAGATAAATACCCGCTGTAGCAACAATGCCCCCATCGGCTAATTTATTTTCATCCCCTACTTTTATAAAGTTATTGGAAATTATCCCATAGTTTGAGAGGGTTCCAATACAATAAGCCAAATAAATTCCATATCCACCATTGGAAGCGTTTAACTTATTCTTTTCGATGTTTAATGAATTATTGCAATAGGTACACTTTAGAGGGGAGAATCCATTATTTGCAGAATTTGTACTGGTGGTATTATTCCGGATTACCAAAGAGTCCTGGTAATATAAATTCATGGGGCAAATAACCTGGTTTAGAAAAACATTGTTTTCTATCTTCGTGCCTTTCTCCAGTTGAGTATTCGACTCCCCATACAAATTTATACCCACACCGCCGTCAATGAATTTATTGCCGGAAAAAGTATTATAGTTATCAATGCTACCCTCTGAATTGATAATAGCTAAGGCAATGTTCTGTTGTAATACGCAATTCGAAATGGTATTATGATTGGAATTATTTCGTATATCAATTAACGATGCATAATCGTTGTTTAAAGCAACAAAGGTCATTTTACGGAATGTAGTATAATCTGCACCTGCCAATTGTAATAGGTAAATTTTATAGTTTTCGCTTGAATAGCTTAGTTTAACGGATGTACTATCCAGGTTTGCAGATTCAAAGGTTATGGTTGAATTTGCGGATGTACCTAATATTTCAGGAATGCTTATTTGTTCGTTATAATTTCCGCTTCTTACTTTAAATGTAACATTTCCCGCAACACCTCCCTGTACAAGTGCTGTTACCGCTTTTGTAAAACTCTGAAAGTCCGGGTTGGAGCCTCCGATCGTGTAAACCCCGCATAAGGCGCTAAATAAATTCGTTGTCTGGATAGTATCATTGTGATTGTTTGAATCAGTTTTCCCATTGGGCAACATGGTCCAACCCTTGATGTTATATTTTGTGCCAGGAATAAACGAATAAACACCCAGATTTACAGATGTTGTATCACCGGGAACCAATGATCCCGTCCAGTTCTTTCTTACTTGCTGGTCTTCGTTTACTGTCCAATCTATAATTACTGATTTCAGGGTATCGGTTCCCTGGTTTTTAAGCAGAACCACAACATCTTTTTTACCATTTAAGAAAGGTGCCACCGGACTTCTGAATGTGTACAAACTTGCATCCGTCTGAAATGGAGTAAATTCATCCGCACCAATATCTGGTTTTGTTGTATTTCGAAGTTCGTTGTCGATATCGTCAGTAATTTCGGGAACAGGAGTTCCTTTTCCATTCAGATAGGTTTCTTGTACATGTAGATTTACATTGGAAATAAAAAGTGGATTCTGTGAAACCGAATGAAGATCGGAACCCGCCAATTGTAAATCCTGTAAACCCGCTTTGTTGGCACCCCAGTACGCAACATTTGGGCCGGTTGAATATAAATCATTATAGTCCGATACACTAATGTTTCCCGGGTTGGAGACATAGTATGCATAACCGCCTCCTGTGTTTACAAGTATGTTATTTACAACATAGCTATAATTTGAATAATCTATAAACAATGCTTTCCCCATGGTTAGTGAGGTACTGGTGACATTGATGTTATTGTTATAAATCTTTTGATAATTTGAGCTTACCACATATATGCCATAAGCAGTTCCGGTTCCTCCAGTTTGTATAAAATTATTTGCAATCAAACTTTGGGATGTGCTTGTACCTCCGCAATTATTCAGATAGATGCCAATACCGCCGGTTGGTGCAGATAACCAATTCTTTTCTATTCTTAATCTATTGCTATATAAGCAGTAGATATTGTTCCGGCTGCCTGATGCTGAGTTATAATTTATTTTATTATTCCGGATAACTACCGAATCCAGATTCGACACATTGATTGCATAATAATATTGGTTTTCAAAAACATTGTTTTCTATAACAATACCTTTCACCAATGAACCTCCAGCGTAATTAAATGCGTCACTTCCTCCGTTAAATCTGTTGTTTCTAAAAATGTTATACTCATTATTACCGGAAGAATTGGAGTAAATAATATGCGAGTTATTTGTTCCCTGAAAAATACAATTTGAAAATACATTGTGGTTTGAGTTATTACTGATATCGATTATATTGCCGGAATTATTGTCTAAAGCGGCAATAGTCATTTTCCGAAAAGTGATATAATCTGCACCTGTAAGTTGAATGCTGTAATTTTTATCAGGAGTAGCTGCACTTACAAAGGATACAGCAGTACTATCGCCTGATTCTGGTTCGAAAGTAATGGTTGCATTACCAGAAGCTCCTTTAATTTCAGGAATACTTATTTGATCGTTATAAATGCCATCTCTTACCTGAAAAATAACATTTCCAACAACACCTCCCTGAGTTAAGGCTGTTACGGCATTATTGAAACTTCGAAAATCAGCTTTGGTACCTCCAATCTTGTACGTTCCGGACAAACCTGCCCATAAACCGGTAACCTGGGTTGTATCGTTAAAGTTATTGATATCAGCGTTCCCGTTAGGTAATGCAGTCCATGCCTTAATATTATATTGTTTTAAACCGCTAAATGAATAAGTGCCAATTTTAAAATGAGTCGTATCGCCTGGTATTAATTTTCCCGACCAATTCACCCTTGGCATTGGTGTACTGTTAATTGTCCAATCTATGGCCACCGTTTTCAAAGTGTCGGCTCCATAATTTTTAAGGTTGACGGTTATATTATGATTACCGGTCGTAAAAGGAATTTTCAGATCTGCTAAGGAATAAATTCCGGCATCGGAGGGATACGTGGGGGTAAACTCATCGGCACCTATATCCGGTTTTGTTGCATCGCGATTTTCGCCATCGATATCAGCGGTGATAACTCCCAATGGTGTACCTGCCCCATTTAAGGTAATTTCTCTAACATGCAGATCCGTGGTGGATAAGTATTGAGGATTCGCTGAAATAGAATGTGCGTCTGTACCGGTTGCAGTCTGTAAGTCTTTTAAAGTGGCTAAATTTCCCGATGAATAAGCAATATTTGGCCCCGTTGCAAAAAGATCGTTATAATCTGAAATTCCGGCTTTTAAACCCGAATAAGGGTCGTATACAGCATAACCGACTCCCAGATTTGAAAAGATGTTATTGATTACATTATTGGAACTCCCCGTATTATATATTGCTGCTCCATATCCGCCTGTTGCGGTGCCTGTTATATTAACATTATTATTGTATACATTCTGATAACTGGTATTTAAATAGATACCACAGGATATTGAGGTTCCTCCTACCTGGATAAAATTATTTGCAATCAAACCGGGAGTAGTGTATGCCAGACAATTATTTAAATAAATTCCGTATCCACCTGATGAGGCGTATATCTTATTTTTTTCAATTTTTAAAAGGTTGTTACAGTAGTTGCAATAAATGGAAGTGAAGCTGTTATTTGTTGAGTTCGTTATGGTGTTGTTCCTGATGATAACCGAATCCTCATTACTGAAATACATACCTCCGTAATTCTGATTTTCAAAAGAATTTTTTTCAATAACAATGCCTCTCCCTGTGGCAGATAATGAGCAATAAATACCATAACCGCCACTCAAGAGTTTATTATTCCTGAACACGTTCCTTTGACTGGTCTCATCATAAGAATTTATCACGGCACCACTAGTGCCAATGCTTTGAAGTATGCAATTACCAAAAGTATTTTGTGAGGAACCATTCGTAAGATTAATTACGTTTCCATAGGAACTGTTGGTTGCCCGTAAAGTTATTTTATAAAAATTGAAATAATCCGCCCCGTTGAGCTGCACCACATAATTAGCGGCTGAGGTTGTAGAACTAAAGCTTACTATTACACCTGTGCTGTCGCCGGTTTCAGAAGTAAACGTAACTGTTGCTTTCTTTGATGTTCCTACCACCTGAGGAATATTGATTTGTTCGTTGTATGTTCCGTTCCTTACCTTGAACACAACGCTATCAGCTACGCCTCCATTAAGTGCTGTGATTGCGGAAGCGAACGATTTGAAATCAGGATTATTTCCTCCAATCGTATAGATTCCTGATAAACAGGCATATATATTGGTGACCTGTGATGTGTCATTCTGATGATTGGCATCTGTTAATCCATTGGGCGATGTAACCCAAGATTTTATGCTATATGCCGTACCAATATTAAAAGTATATGTGCCGAGTTTAACACTGATGGTGTCGTTGGATGCAATGTTTCCTGTCCATGACACCGGCGTTTGCGTGGTGCCATTCATGGTCCAGTTAATGGTTGCACTTTTCAAATTATCTGCACCCATGTTTTCCAGGATAACGTTTACATCTCTGGCACCTGATCTAAAAGGCATTTTAGGGCTTTTCAACGAAAGCAATCCCGCATCCGTCTGAGGGAGATTAAATTCGTCAGCGCCAATATCAGGTTTAGTTGCATTACGTGCCTCTCCGTCGATGTCGTCGGTTATCTCCGCAAGGTGTGTCCCTGATGCGTTTAGCCAACCTTCGCGCACGTGGAGATCAACTGGTGATATAAATAAGGGATTTAAAGAAACGGAATGCGTGTCCATCCCGCTGACTGCCTTTAAATCACTTAAAGTAAGTTTATTTCCTTGCCAATAAGCACAATTTGTTCCGGTTGAATATAAATCATTATAATCTGAGGAGCTAATCATGTTCGGAGAATATACATACAAAGCATAGCCTCCACCTGTATTTGCCAAGACATTATTTATGATGTAATTAGTGCCTGAATTATGGTCGGAATAACCATATAAAGCATATGCTCCGGTAGAGGTACTGGTTATATTGATATTATTGTTGCAAATTCCCAGATAATCTGAACTGCTGATATAGATACCATAAGCTGTATAAGATCCTCCAACCTGTACAAAATTATTAGCTACTAAACCTTTCATGGAGCTTGCCGCAATGCAGTTTGTTATGGAGATACCATAAGTCCCAGTGGGTACGGATATTTTGTTTTTAATTATTTTAAACTGATTTTTGCAGTTATAGAGGCTAATGCCGGCAGCACTGTAGTTCAAGCCTGTTTTAATGGTATTTTGTGAAATTGTGAGGGAATCCTGGAGCGTAAAATAAATTGTCTGGTAATATTGGTTCTCAAAAATATTATGGTCGACGCAAGTTCCTTTTTGAAGTGTGTTTGTTGTGCCATTATTTGCTATTCCATAACTACCATTGGATATTTTATTGTTTCTAAAAACATTGAATTCACCACTCCCGGAATAAAAAACTATGGACAAATCGGATGATGTGTTGGTAGTTTCAATGCCTTTCAATAAACACTCTTCAAACTTATTGTAATTTGAAGCATTCGTAATATCAATAGCTTTTCCATAGCTCGTATTTAAAGCGGCAATGGTCATCTTCCGAAAAGTAATATAGGTGGCTCCATTTAACTGTAACGTATAGTTGTGGTCATAAGCAGAACTGGCATAAGATAATGTAACCATAGTGCTATCGCCGGTTTCAGATTCAAACGTAATGCCTGTGTTTGCAGATATCCCTGTGATTTGTGGAATGCTGATTTGTTCATTATAACTGCCATTACGCACTTTGAAAATAACATTACCTGCTATACCGTTACTAATTAGTGCATTCACAGCCTGCGTAAAGGAAGTAAAAGAAGGAGCAGTACCTCCAATAGTGTAAACACCGGATAGCTGCGTGTATAAATTGGAGACTTTCACAGTATCGTTGTTGTGATTAGAGTCCACCAAACCAGTTGGAAGAGAAACCCAGGATTTAATACTGTAAGATACTCCCGTTGTAAAGTTATAAGTTCCCAGTTTTACACTCACCGTATCATTAGAGGCCAGTGCGCCTGTCCACGACAGGGTAGTTTGCGCAACCCCGTTAATGGTCCAGTTAATGGTAGCATTTTTCAAAACATCATCGCCCTGATTTTTCAGAAGGACAATTACATCTTTAATTCCAGCTTTAAATGGTGCTTTGGGACTTTTTAACAAAATTAAGCCCGCATCATTCTGAGCAAGACTAATCTCATCAGCGCCAATATCCGGATTCGTAAGGTTGCGTTTAACCCCATCCATATCGTCAGTTACTTCGGCAAGGTGCACTCCTGCGGCATTTAACGCACCTTCTCTCACATGCAGGTCCACTGGGGATACAAATAAAGGATCTAGTGCAATAGAATGTGCGTCCGTTCCACTTGCTGATTTTAAATTGTTCAAGGTTGGCTGGTCTCCGTTCCAATAAGCACAATTCGTCCCTGTTGCATATAAATCGTTGTAATCCGAGGAGCTTACTGTATTGGAAGAAGCCACGTACAAAGTGTAGCCTCCGCCGGTATTCACCAAGATGTTATTTGCAACATAATTGCTGTTACTGTTACGCGCAGAATAGTCATAAAATGAACATGAATTGGTTGAAGTATTGGTGATGTTTACGTTATTATTGTAAACCTGAACATAATTGGTATTGTATAAGTCGATACCATACGATAAGCTTGTTCCCCCAACCTGTATAAAGTTATTGGATATTAAACCCTTGGAAGTACTTACAGGAAGGCAATTATATGCATAAATACCAATACCACCCTGCGGTATGTAAACTTTATTTTTGTCTATCCGAAATTGATTATTGCAATTGGTGCAGTAAATACCAAAAAAATTGGTTACGGATGAGTTCGTATTTATGGTATTTTGAGATACTATAAGAGAATCATGTGAATTTAATTGTAATGCCTGATAATACTGGTTTTCAATTATATTACGCTCGATGATAGTCCCTTTTGTCAATTGCGAGTAGGAGCCAATACTCACAATAGCGTAACTTCCATTGGAAATTCTGTTGTTGCTGAAAATGTTGTAATCACCTGATGAACAATTTATTACAGCCGAAAGCGTGGTTACACTGGATACTGTGGGTCCTTTTAACACACAGTTCGAAAACACATTATGATTTGCACTATTTTTGATGTCAACGGCATATCCGTAAGGAGTACTTATTGCGGCAATCGTTATTTTACTAAACGTGATATAATCAGCACCATTCAATTGTAATGTGTAGTTACTGGCTGAAGTACTGGCATAGGATAATATTACTTTTGTGCTATCATTAGATTCGGACGTAAAGGTAATGGTAGCATTTGCTGACATTCCTGTTATTTGCGGAATGCTTACCTGCTCATTGTAGACCCCGTCCCTTACTTTAAAAATTACATTGCCGGATATGCCGCTACCTGTAATTGCACTTATAGCCTGGAAAAAAGATGTATAATCGGGTGCTGTTCCTCCAATAGTGTAAGTACCACTGGCACTTGCCTTAGTTTCAATATTTAAAAAGAAGATTAAATTTACTGCTACTAATAGATTTAAAAAATTGTTCATTAGCACTAATCAATTAAATTATTAAAAGTTAATCATTAAGCCATCTGCATTTTTTGCGAAAAAGCATGTTTTATAATTGGTCCATGATTTGCGACGTAAAAACCAAAATTTAAATAGGCGGCAATTTTAGAGAATATAATTTGGCGAGAGCTTGAAATCATGTCTCACTTTATAAATTGAGACACTAATAAAACACTTGAGAAATGTTGAAACGATGAATAAGAATGCCGAAACACGATTTGCTGTGGGAAGCCATACGAGGCCATAATTAATGGTCATGGGCTATTGTAGAGATGGAGCGTACTATATGTTATCGGCTCGGTAGCAATAAACAATGTGCCTGATAGATATATTTCACAATATAACTTAAGTAACCACTTAGAGGTCTACGGTGGTGTGGAAGATGTTAAGTTGCGTAATTAATTGTAATACAAGACAAAACTCCTTTTAGGGCAACATATCCGTCAGGAACTCGTATATGCCGCATCTATCTTCAGCGCTGAACGACGCTAACACTTTATCTTAGCGTGATTTCTTCAAATTTTATTGTTTTTCCTTTTCCGGAATTAATTTTCTTGCCCTTAGCCAATTTATACATGCTTCAGGCCAACTTGATTCGGTGCCTCCTTTTTTACCAAGGCCAAAACCATGCCCTCCTTTTTCATAAATATGCATTTCTGCAGGAATGTTGGTTTTCTTTAATGCAAGAAAATAATTGATACTATTTTCAATTGGCACAGCGCTATCGTCCGCTGCCAAAGCTAAAAATGCTGGTGGTGTTTCATCATTCACCTGCAATTCGTTCGAGAAATGTTCAATATTTTCTTTGGTAGGCTTTTTTCCAAGCAAATTTTCTCTCGATCCTTTGTGTGTAATAGCTAAATCCATAGAAATGACAGGATAGATAAGTATTGAAAAGTCTGGGCGAGCACTGGTAGTATCATTCTGGCCGGATACATCCTCGTTAAAGTGAGTTGAAGCGGTTGACGCCAAATGACCTCCAGCCGAAAATCCCATAATGCCTATTTTAAAAGGATTGATGCCCCAAGCAGCAGCATTTCTCCGAACTATACGTATAGCTTCTTGTGCGTCCTGCAGCGGACCAACGCTTTTATCTTTCATAATTTCGTCGCTGGGCAGGCGATATTTAAGTAATATACCCGTAATGCCCTGTTTACTGAGCCAGGATGCAATTTTAAAACCTTCTTTATCAATAGCCAGTCTCGTATATCCTCCCCCCGGACAGATAATAATCGCTGTGCCGTTGGCTTTTTCCTTTTCAGGAGTATAAATCGTAATCGTAGGTTCAGTCACCTTGCTTACTTTCGTGGCTTGCGTGTCATCTATAATAATTTCTTCCTGATAGGTGTTACTCTTAATTGCACCTGGGATTTTGTCGGGCCATACTTTCATAACTTTTTGCTGGGCTTGTGTTCTTGAATTTGAAAATAAAATCAAGCATAATAAAAAAATAATGAGTGGAGATTTCATAGTAGTTTAAATTAGGTAGTTTTGCAAAATAACATAAAATTTTTTTATTTTTTTGTGAACCTTTAATATATTACGTGTATCATTAATAAACTAATCCTTTATGAAAACATCAATGTTGAGTTTTTTAAAATTGAATATCAAATGGCTGGCCGCAGGAATAATATTTTTGGTTTTAGGGTATATCATTTTGGCATGGAGTCCGTCAGGTAATAATAAATCATACATAGATACCGTTTTTGCCTGGAACAAAATGACATTAGCTCCCATCATTATTTTGATAGGTTATGTTATGATTGGATTATCCATTATGCGTCCGTCAAAGAAATAGGACCAAAAACCTAACTAAAATATCATTTCATGAATATTAAAAAAGCCGTGATTACAGCGGCAGCCAGGGGTGAAAGACTATATCCTGTTGCCGATACAGTGCAAAAAGCGATGCTTCCTATGGTTGATATTGATGGCATCAATAAACCGATTATCCAGATTATTGCTGAAGAAGCTTTTTCAAGTGGAGTTGAAGAAATAACGATTATTTGTGCTCCCGGTGATGAAGGAAGGTATATTGAAAGCTTTCAGGCTCTGCATTCTACTCTTTTAAAAGCTTACAAGAATAGCGAATGGGCTCAACTTCAAGCAAACAACATAAAAAATCTTTTGGATAGGTTAAGTTTTACCGTTCAGGAGGAATCATTGGGCTATGGACACGCTGTATATCAGGCTAGACAGTTTGTTAATAATGAGCCATTCCTTTTATTGCTGGGCGACTATTTGTATGTTTCAGATATCAGGGAAAAACGATGTGCCCAGCAACTTATAGAATTAGCAGGGCGGGAAGATTGCTCAGTATCTGCCGTAAATCCGACCATTGAACATCTTATCGGCAAATATGGTACCCTTACCGGACGGTCTCTATTAGCTTATAATGACGTCTACCAGATTGAAAAAATTATTGAAAAACCGTCGGTAAGTCAGGCAGAGCTTGAACTTCAAACGCCAGGACTAAGAGCGGGTTATTATTTATGTTTTTTCGGAATGCATGTATTTAAACCATCGCTGTTTGACTTGTTGAATGAATCCATAGAGAGCAAAAAACAGGGCGAGATTACTTTACTTACACCTGTGCTTGAACAGTTTGCAAAAACAGATAAATACCTTGCCCTAGAAATGAAAGGTAATCGATTTGATACCAGTAAAAAATTGGGACTGATGGAGGCTCAGATAGCCTTGAGTTTAGCTGGAAATCTTAAAGAAGAGGTATTATCGACGATTATACAACTACTTGCTGAAGCCGGCAAAAGAAATGTATTGTAAAATAGGACCAAGAGGACAAGAACCAAGATTTAAATAATGAATTTCTTCATCCAAACCATTACTTCCAGTGATCCTGAAATCCGAAATAAGTCGTTGTCGGAACTTTGTAAAGATTTGTCGGTCAAAGAACTGATAGAGTGTTTTAAAGAACTCGATGACTTTCGGAAAAAAACACCTAACCTTTATGAAAGGGTTAGGGCTAGCATTTTTTTATATGCCGGATACCGCTTTTCCCTAATGGAAGCACCATCAGTTGATAATGTTGGCAATATTCCTTCAGATGGGTTCGATAACCTGCTGAAACGGAACTTTGAAAAAGCCATTCAGATTTTCCTTGCTGATTTGTACAAAAATGGAGCTAATTCAAATATCTTTAGTTGCCTCGCTGAAAGCTATCATAACCTGACTTTCCAAATTCTGGCCGATCAGGTAAGGAAAAGTGTAAGGTCAAACCGTGGAAATCAATGGATGTTTCGGGTAGGACATTATGACGAACATCCTTTAAAAATACATCCGAAACTTCTGCATCGTGAAGAAGGTTCTGCCCTTTATCCCATACTTAAAGAAATTACCTCTGTTCGTATGGACCTCACTCACAGTGGTTGGTCGGATATATTTTTTCTTGGTATGGATTATCCCGAAGGTGCAAGGGTTATTAATGTATCAATAGATTTGGGTGTGTACGGTCGTGATACAGATATCAAACCTCCTTTGGAATCCTATATTCGTATCATAACCGAGCCTGTCATCAGGCTTACATCGCTTGATCTCAGAGATACCAAAGATATTAAAGAACTTTCCGACCTTTTCAACTTTGGAAACGATTACCTAAGCTTGTTGAAGGCCGCTGTAATTGCCTCAGGGTTAATACCTCCATCCTTTGAAGGAACAAATCATTCAATCGAAAACATTCTCAACAAGTTAATTGCTCCGGGAATGGGCATTGAATTGGTAACCAAAGTTAATGATATTCCAAAGGGCTCTCGGCTAGCAGTGTCTACAAATCTTTTAGCCTCAATGATCAGCGGCATTATGCGCGCAACGCAACAAACGCAATCGTTGGAAGGAGAATTAACGGAACAGGAGCGTAGAATAATTGCATCGCGTGCTATTTTGGGTGAATGGATTGGTGGTTCTGGCGGCGGGTGGCAGGATTCAGGAGGGATATGGCCGGGCATCAAAGCTATTGAAGGAACAATTGCAAGCGATGGCGATCCTGAATTCAATGTTAGTCGTGGTTGCCTGTTACCAAAACACAGGGTGCTTAAAAATAATCAGATTCATCCGGATTTTGAGAAGAAGATTACCTCTTCGCTTGTGCTTATCCACGGAGGTATGGCCTCAAATGTGGGTCCTATTCTTGAAATGGTAACTGAAAAATACCTGTTACGTTCTGAAAATGAATGGCAGGCCAGGCAGAAAGCAAATACTATTTATGACGAAGTACTCAAAATTCTTAAAGAGGGCGATATTCAAAAGCTTGCCTCCTTTACTTCCCAAAACTTTAATGAACCGATTAAAACTATTATCCCCTGGGCGACCACTCATTTTACGGAAACCATTATTGCCAAAGCAAAAAAGATATTTGGTAAAGATTATTGGGGCTTTTTAATGCTTGGAGGAATGTCCGGAGGTGGCATGGGTATGTTTGTTAACCCACTAATTTATAACGAAGCTAAGGATAAGATTCTGCAAATGCTAAAAGAGACTAAAAATGAATTGCAGGAAAGTCTCCCATTTGCTATGAATCCTGTGGTTTACAACTTCCGTATTAATCATAATGGATCCGTGTCAAATTTATTAACCGGTAATCAGGCCTTGATGCCAGGGAATTACTATGCTATGCATATTCCGATATTGGTAAGACAGAATCCCACTCAAATTGCAGATATCAGAAAAATAGAAATCGACAAGGTAACGTTGTTAAGCTCCGCGAATGATGAAGCATTTCCTATGCTCCGCTCAATTGTTACCAATTTGTTTCAATTTACCTCCAATGTGGAAACCGTTGAAAGGAAACAGCAGAATGAAGATACAGAGCGAATAAAAGGAGAAAACGGATTCGATTATATTCAACACGAACAAATAAGACAGGATTTATTTAAAGGTAGAATTGGACTGTCGCGCAACCGTTTGGCAGCAGAAACAATTATTAAAGATGTTGACAGCAATGAAGTCAAATTGTTGAATGAAATAGAAGATGCCGACCAAACAGGAGCTAATGCCATTAAAACGGGTAAGGTTGGTGTTATGTGTTTAGCAGCAGGAGTGGGTAGCCGTTGGACAAAAGGAGCCGGAGTTATTAAAGCCATCAATCCTTTTGTGGAGATCAATGGAAGACACAGGTCATTTCTTGAAATTCACCTGGCAAAAGCTCAAAAAGTTGTCGATACTTATAACGCCAATATCCCTTTTATTGTAGCAACCAGTTATCTTACACATCAACCGATTGAAAAGGAGCTCAAAACTTCTAACAACTATGGTTTTCGTGGAGACGTCTTTCTTTCGTCCGGGAAATCGATAGGGCAACGTTTTATTCCCATGGAACGCGATTTAAGGTTTTTATGGGAAGAAATGCCCCAGGAAAAGTTGGATGAGAATAAACAAAAGGTTCGCGAAGCAGTTCGCGCATCAATGATCGGATGGGCTAAGACAAAGGGCGAAAGCCATGATTATGTCGAAAACCTTGCTCAACAACGCTTAACTCCTCTTGGACATTGGTATGAAGTCCCTAATATGTTACGGAACAGTGTGTTAGGCAAGTTATTAAAAAAGTATCCCAAGCTCGAAAATATTATGCTGCATAATGTTGATACACTTGGAGCCGACATTTCACCATTGGCTTTAAACTATCATATCAAATCGGGCAATGCCCTTACATTTGAGGTAATACCTCGTCGAATTGACGATCGGGGAGGTGGTTTGGCCCGCATTAATGGCAAAATACGAATGCTTGAAGGTCTGGCTCAACCACATGAAGAAGATGAGCTTTCCCTGAGTTATTATAGTACCATGACAACCTGGATAAATATCGACAAGCTACTCGAAATATTCGGACTTAATAGGAATGACCTTTATCATTGTAGTGAAGAAGAAATTGCTGAGGCTGTGAGAGGTATTGCCCGCAAAATGCCGTCTTACGTCACCATTAAAGAAGTAAAGTACCGATGGGGACATGGACAGGAAGATATTTACCCGGTAGCTCAGATTGAAAAACTCTGGGGCGATATGAGTGCCTTGCCTGACGTTTCTTGTGGTTATCTGATTGTTCCCCGCATGAGAGGGCAGCAGCTCAAAGATCCTGTACAACTTGATAGCTGGGTTAACGATGGAAGTAAAAGTTATATTACTGCGCTGTGTAAGTTTGGGGATTAGTAGTTAAAAAAAAGCCCTGTCAGGGCGATATGTACTAGCCCTGGGCAGCGCCAGCGCTCTGGGTTAATGTATATTTCGGTATTTTCGCGCCGCGGAAGACTTTACCCAAAAGGTAAATCTTTTATTCGGCGCTAAGGCTCATTACTCTTATTAAGAGGCCTTTTTTTCTGAGCCAAAAATAATTCAAGGCTTCGATTAATTGGCTA
>WSSedL1CaDRAFT_10000519_pt1 | contig 27071 bp, 33 predicted proteins | sample WetSurSL1Cattail_FD_9464 | JGI IMG/M metagenome (IMG submission 9464)
CATTTTGGTCCGATGCCCACGCAAGCCAGCACAACCGAGCTGGACACCCGGCTGACCTGGAACACCCCGGCCGGTGGCATGTTTTTGTGGGCCCGCCTGCCACAAGGCCAACGTGCAGTCGATCTGCTGCCGCTGGCGGTGGAGCAAGGTGTGGCCTTTGTGCCCGGCGCGCCGTTTTATGCCGACCATGGAGATGAGCGCACCTTGCGCCTGAGTTTTGTCACCCCCAGTGTGGAAGAAATTCACCGTGGTGTGGCCGCGCTGGCCCGCGCCATCCAGCAACAACAAGGCGCATAAACATGGTGCACATCTGGGGGCGGTTGAGCTCCATCAACGTGCGCAAGGTGGTCTGGGCAGCGCAAGAGAGTGGTGTGCCCTTCACCCGTACTGACGCCGGTCTGGCTTTTGGAGTGGTAAAAACTTTCGACTACCTGCGCCTGAACCCCAACGCGCAGGTACCGACACTGCAAGACGATGAGCTGGTGCTGTGGGAGTCCAACGTGATCGTGCGTTACCTGTGTGCGCGCTACGCCCCGGCTTTGTACCCGCAGGAGCTGGCGGCGCGTTTTGATGCCGAGCGCTGGATGGACTGGCAACAGACCAGCCTCAACCGCGCTGGCAGCCCGGCTTTTAAACAGTGGTTTCGCACCCCGCCAGAACAGCGTAACCAGACTGCGATTACCAAGTCGATTGCCGCCATGACCCCCCTACTGACGCTGCTGGACCAGCACCTGTCACAACGTGAGTACCTGACTGGCGCGGCCTTTAGCATGGCCGATATCCCGGTGGCTTGCGACATCCACCGCTGGTTTGGCCTGCCACAAACCCACCCAGAGTTACCCAACCTGGAACGTTGGTACGCCCAGATTCTGACCCGCCCCGCTACACGCGGCGTGCTGGATTTGCCCCTGGCTTGACACCTTGGAGTTTTGACCCCATGACCACCCGCCCCTTCAAACAAGTTGACGTCTTCACCGACACCGCCTATCTCGGTAACCCGCTGGCCGTGGTGCTGGATAGCTGCGGCTTGTCCAACGCAGACATGCAGCACTTTGCGCACTGGACCAACCTGTCCGAGACCACCTTTGTGTTGCCCCCCACGGCTGCGGCCGCTGCCCTGGGTGCCGACTACCAGGTGCGCATCTTCACACCGGGAGCCGAGTTGCCGTTTGCCGGTCACCCAACACTGGGCACCTGCCACGCCTGGCTGCAAGCGGGCGGGCAGGCCAAGTCGGCCGAGTTCATCGTGCAGGAATGTGGTCAAGGGCTGGTGCGCATCCGCCGCGACCACACCCGCCTGGCTTTTGCCGCGCCACCGCTGCAGCGCAGCGTACCGGACGCCAAACTGCTGACCGAGGTGGCAGCCGCGCTGAGCCTGGCGCCGCAACACATCCTGGCCAGCCAGTTGCTCAACAACGGTTCATCCTGGCTAGGCCTGTTGATTGATGACGAGGAGGTTCTTCTGGCGCTGGAGCCCGACCACAATGCCCTGCGCCATTTAGGACAAAAAGTGGGTGTAGCCCATATAAACACTGGGCAAGCAGCTACGTCCTTAATAGCACGCTCCAACCGCGAGGCACGCGCCTTTGGCTCACGTAGCAGCACACCTGCCGCGCCAACGGGCTTGGCCCGAGCCGAGGTGCGCGCCTTTGCTGCGCCCGTCGGTGTCAACGAAGACCCGGTCACCGGCAGCCTCAACGCCAGCCTGGCGCAATGGTTGATGGCCGACGGTCTGGCTCCAACCAGCTACATCGCCACCCAAGGCACGCGCCTGGGCCGCCACGGCCAGGTGTTTGTGTCGCAAGACACCCAGGGCCAGGTCTGGGTTGGTGGTAATGTGGTCACCTGTGTTGATGGGGTGGTGACGCTGTAGCGCCAGAGCGCGACCAGCGCAGGGTCACATCACCGGGCGGCGCAGAATACAAGGCAAACGTGCATGCCAAGGTGGCGCATCCCCTTCTGGTGATCAAGCACCAGTTCGGATACGTGAAAACCCGCTCTCAGGATAGAGTGCCACTACCAAAGTGGTCAACTAGGCGGGAAGGGGCGGTTCCTTGATCGTCGTGCTTGCAAAAAAATTTCCATGTGTTCTTGGTTGATACTGGAGAGCGCGGCAATGAGCTCCGAATCATTGACTTTCACTACCTGGTGCCGACTGCCGCGCAACTTGTCCAGCGCCTGCTCCGGTGATATCTTGGTGTTGCTGTCGCGAAGGCGAGTTTGCATTACCCGGTACAGAATCAGCACCATAAAACAAATCGATGCATGAGCGTGAATCCGGTTCGTCAAACGGTGATCAATCGCCCCATCTTGATCTCGGATTTGAGCATCCGAAACCCGCGTGCCCTATTGGCTTCGCGTCAAATTGGAACCGGATTCACCGGGCAGTAATGGGATGATTTTTAAGTCATTTCTTACACTGCTTGGCTTGCTTGCCTTCGCACAATGTCATGCGTCAGACGGATATGGGCTTCCAGCGCCAATGCGGCACGCGCCTCTTGTCGATCTATTGCAGCACGAAAAATAGCTTCGTGTTCGTTATGAACGTCACGCCCACTGGCATGGGCAGCGGTCAAACGCCAATTGATATTGCGGTAGCGCTCAGCATGGCGGTACAGGATGGAAAGAAAGTACTTACTCCATGTTGAATTAAAACCTGCAATCAGGGCCTCATGAAAGACCTTATTGCGCCGCTCCCATTGGTCGGAGCCGGACTCGGCTAGATCAACTTCGGTTTTGGTCAGCAACTCATAACATTGCACCAATGTGGCTTCCCATTGTGCGTCGCCGTGCCGAATGGATTGCCGCAAAGCCTCCGTTTCGAGCATTACCCTGGTATTGGTAACGTCCTCTAAGTCGGCCAACGAGATGGGGGCAACGCGGAACCCGCGCTGACCTTCTGAGGTGACCAGCGCATCAGACACCAGCAGCGACAGGGCCTCACGCAAGGTACCTGCGCCGACGTCATATTTGTCTTTCAGGTGCTCAACTCGCAGTCGCTCACCAGGCGCGAGCCTGCCACACACCACGTCATTGCGCAGACTGAGGCAGGCACGCTCCACCAGCGTGCGTGGCGCGGTCACGTCAGTTTGCGAATTCACAACAAGGCCGTGTTGAATAGAGGGCATCACAATGCTCCTGGCTCGCGATTGATGTTTGGCGTAGGGGTGCCACGATTCAGGCGTTGCTTTTGTCTATAGGCCAGTTGCGGGCGGGTCAGCCCCAGCAGCCGCGCAGCCTCAGACAGATTGCCATGGGTGCGGGCTACGGCATGGTCCAGCACCCGTGCCTCAATTTCATCCAGCGAACTGCCACTATCCAGAATGCGCGCGCTAAATTCATCGTCTTTCATACTCGGCAATTTGGTTAGACGGCCGTTCGCATCCAGGCTTGTTTGAATGGCATCGGATTGATTTGGAAAGAGGTGTTCAACCTCGACCATGCAGCCCTGGCCGGCAAGAATCACACCTCGCTCCACCAGATTTTCCAACTCACGAACGTTGCCAGGCCAGTTGTATTGCTGCAGTGCCAACAGTGCTCGCTCTTCAAACCCCAAGACACGTTTGCCATGGAGCACGCAAAAGCGAGTAAGCATGCTTTGGGCCAAAGGCTCGATATCCAACTTGCGCTCCCGCAATGGCGGAATGCATATGGGGTAGACGTTGAGACGGTACATCAGGTCACGTCGGAATCGACCCGCATTCACAGCCTGCTCTAGGTCAACATTAGTGGCGGCAACCAATCGCACATTAACCTTTCGCGTAGTCTCACCACCCACACGCTCGATTTCCCCTTCCTGCAACACGCGAAGCAATTTTGCCTGAGCGGCCAACGGCATTTCACCAATTTCGTCAAGCAGCAAAGTGCCACCATCGGCGCGTTCGAACCGGCCAGCGCGTGCCGCGTGTGCGCCGGTATACGCGCCCTTTTCCACGCCGAACAGTTCGGCCTCAATCAGTTCGGCGGGCAGTGCTGCGCAATTCACGGCCACAAATGGACCACTTGAACGGCTGGAAAATTCATGCAGCGCACGCGCGAATCGCTCCTTGCCGACTCCGGTTTCGCCGGTCAACAACACGGTCGCCTGGGTTTTTGCTACTTTTTGCATCAGCGCATAGGCCTTGCGAAAGGCGACGGAGTTGCCTATGAGCTGCCCCCCTTGATTAATAGGCTCCAGCGTCGACTTCAGAGCATCAACCTGCAATTGCAGGGCTTCCATCTTCTCCATCAAAGAGTCATCATTGAAATACACGCGATGGGCTTCACCGTCCGGCCACTCTTCAATCGGGCGGCCAATGATCTGGCAATGGTCGGCACCGCAGGCGGCACACTGGGTTTCCTTGAAGAGGATCAGTCGCCCCATGAATGCACTGGTATAGCCGCTGGCATAACCCAGCAATGTCCAGCAAGCCGGGTCGTCAACCAGACCAAACTTTTGTCGATGCGCATAGGCCTCCCAGGAGTGTTCCCAATTGAATACACCATGAAACTGGCCAGCCTGAATATCAAAGGTGAGCTTGACCGGCGTGACGCATGCAGCCCCTTCAAGCATGAACAACTGTGGCCCCACCATGAAGATGTCCTGCAATGCCTCTTCAGGTCGCGTTTTTCTGGCGAATTCAGCGTCGCACATGCCCGAGGCATAACCCATGCGCGTGAGGATACGTCGCGCGTGCTCGGGACCGACCGAAGTCATCAGGTCTTGGCGCAATGCCGTGAGCGCATTGGTGTGAATCAGCACAACACGTCTATCACCCAGCCAAATCGCTCCGCTGTCCGGTTCGAATCGCAACAAGCGTCGCAAATCATCATTTGGGGGAAATTTGAGGCCCATAAGCAAGTCATTCCTTGGTAGATTCAAAAATCATTTTCTCGATATTTATCTATTGCAATCAAAAAATTCTGATTTTTTGCCGAACAGATGCGATTGAATCAAATGATAAATTTGAGCCAACTTTCGTCGATCAAATGGGCAATTATCAGGAAGCTCCCCTGAAGAATATCTAAGGGTTAGCCCGAGCACACCTCTGTTTTAGAACCGTTGAACCTGAAAGTGCTGGCGTCAATTTAGGGGTTTTCCCTTGAAATATCGAGATTAATGAGCAGGGAGCCATTTTTGGCAAGCTCCTTGCAAATTCATAGTGTCAATACACACAACACCCATGACGCTCACCTCACCCACCGTGCCAACCCCATGTTCTTGCACAACAAGCAAGAGCGTTCCGGAGGTATTGCATGCATAAGCCTGTGCTGCCTCTGGTGGATAAGTCTGATTGCAAGACCACTCAAAAGTTTGTTCGTGTGAAGGAAGTCCGTTCCAGCGGACTGGTGTGCTTTGAGTTCGCCATTGGGTGGCCTGAGTTGTTTGTAGAGCTGATATTGCCCAAGTCTGCCTTTGACGACTTTTGCGCTCGGCAGCAGGTGCAGCTTTTGAGCGATTGAGCCTCGGCGCCATTTCTTTTCTGAAAAGGATAGTTCACATGTCAGTAGATATTCATACCCGTGAAATGAGGCCCTTGCGCAACACCTTTGCGCATACCGCGCAATGCGTTGGCAATGACAAACCTGCATCGCGCTATCAGGAAGCGACACTGGGCACGCAACCCACATCCAATTTCCACTACCGCCCCACTTGGGATCCGGCACACGAGATCTTTGACGCCTCTCGTTCGGCCATCAAGCTAGTCGACTGGAACGTGCTGCGTGATCCGCGTCAGTACTACTACGCTACCTGGACTATGGCGCGTGCGCGCCAGCAAGACGCGATCGAGGCCAGTTACGAATTCGTGGAGTCGCGCGCACTGATCGCCAAGATGCCGGACGTATTACGTGCCAAGGTATGCCAAGTTCTGATGCCGTTGCGCCATGTGGCCTGGGGCGGCAATATGAACAACAGTTCGATTGGCGCGTACGGCTATGGCACGCCATTTACGGCACCGGCCATGTTTCACGCCATGGATCAGCTGGGTGCCGCGCAATTCATCACGCGTCTGGGCCTGGCGCTGGACGAGCCCGGCGTGCTGCAGGTCGGCAAAAAAGATTGGCTGGGTGATGCCCGCTGGCAGGAACTTCGCCACTACGTGGAAGACACACTGGTGTTGCAGGACCCGTTTGAACTCTTCATCGCCCAGAACTTCGCCTTGGATGGCCAGCTCTATCCACTGATTTTCGGCAGCTATGTGGACGACCACGTTGTGCCGCAAGGTGGCACAGCGGTTGCCATGCTCACAGCCTTCATGCCCGAGTGGAACGGCGAAAGCGCACGTTGGATTGACGCGGTTCTCAAGACTGCGGCAGCCGAATCTGCAGACAACCGGCAACTGATTGCAGGTTGGATCAGCACCTGGGCTGATCGTGCGCAAGCTGTACTCGCGCCGGTGGCAGAACTCGCATTGGGTGCTCAAGGCCAGCAGGCGCTCCAGGACGTGCGTGAAAACCTGACTCAGCGCTGCAAAAAGGCCGGCGTCGTCGCCTGAGCGAACCCTTAACCCCAGAAGAGGAGACATTCATGTCAGATGTATTCATAGCCTTCCAGGACAACGAGGACTCGCGCCCCATCATTGAGGCGATCCTTGCCGACAACGCCAACGCAGAGGCAAGTTACCCCACCGGACTGGTGAAGATAAACGCTCCAACCAACCTCGTCATCCGTCGCAAAAGCATTGAAGACTTAATTGGACGCTCTTTCAATCTGCAGCAGATCCACGTCAACTTGGTCACCCTCTCGGGCCACATAGATGAAGACGATGACCAGTTTTCGTTGAGTTGGACGCACTGAGACAAAACCATACAAGGAGACAGCATGGACACCCCCGTCATCAAAAAGAAACTCGGTCTGAAGGACCGCTATGCAGCCATGACCCGCGAACTCGCCTGGGACACCACCTACCAGCCCATGGACAAGGTCTTTCCGTACGACAAATACGAAGGAATCAAAATCCACGACTGGGACAAGTGGGAGGACCCGTTCCGTCTGACCATGGACGCCTACTGGAAATATCAGGGAGAAAAAGAGAAAAAGCTGTATGCCGTGATCGAGGCATTTGCCCAGAATAATGGCCAGTTGGGCATTACGGATGCGCGTTATGTCAATGCACTCAAGCTTTTTTTGACCGGCGTCACACCGCTGGAGTACTACGCCTACCGCGGCTTCGCACATGCCGGTCGCCAGTTCACCGGTGCCGGTGCCCGTGTGGCCTGCCAGATGCAATCCATCGACGAGCTGCGCCACTACCAGACCGAAACCCATGCGCTGAGCCATTACAACAAATACTTCAACGGCCTGCACAGCCCACAGCACATGTTTGATCGGGTCTGGTACCTGTCGGTGCCCAAGTCCTTCTTCGAGGATGCCTATACCGGCGGGCCGTTTGAGTTTCTGACGGCTGTCAGCTTCTCGTTCGAGTATGTGTTAACCAATCTTCTGTTCGTGCCCTTCATGTCGGGTGCTGCACACAACGGCGACATGTCGACGGTGACCTTCGGCTTCAGCGCACAGTCGGATGAGTCGCGCCACATGACGCTGGGCATTGAGTGCATCAAGTTCATGCTGGAGCAGGACCCTGACAACGTGCCCATCGTGCAGCGTTGGATCGATAAATGGTTCTGGCGCGGCTACCGCCTGCTGAGCATCGTGGCCATGATGCAGGACTACATGCTGCCCAAGCGCGTGATGAGCTGGCGGGAAAGCTGGGAAATGTATGTAGAAGAGAACGGCGAGGCGCTGTTCAGAGATCTGGCACGCTATGGCATCCGCAAGCCCAAGGGATGGATTCAGGCATGCGAAGGCAAGGATCACATCAGTCACCAGACTTTTGCGGTGTTCTACAACTACAACGCTGCTGCGGCCATTCACACCTGGGTCCCCAAGGAAGAGGAAATGGATTGGTTATCGGAGAAATATCCCGAGACATTTGACCAGCTCTACAAGCCACGTTGGGACTATTGGCGCGAACAGGCCAACAAGGGCAACCGCTTCTACCAGAAGACCCTGCCTATGTTGTGTCAGACGTGTCAGATACCCATGATCTTCACCGAGCCGGGTGACGCCACCAAGATCGCCTACCGCGAATCAGACTATTTGGGCAACAAATACCACTGCTGCAGCGACCACTGCAAGGAGATCTTCGACAACGAGCCTGAGAAGTATGTGCAGTCCTGGTTGCCACCTCAGCAGATTTACCAGGGCCACTGCTTTAAGCCCGACGTTGATCCCACCAAGGAGGGCTTTGATCCGCTCTTGGCCGTGCTGGACTACTACAACATGAACGTGGGTCGCGACAACTTCGACTTCGACGGCTCGGAAGATCAGAAGAACTTTGCCGCCTGGCGCGGTGATTTCACGCAAGGAGCACAGAAATGAGCGTTGTCGCCCTCAAGCCCTACAGCTTTCCAGCTAAGGATGTGCGGGAAAACTTCCCCGCACCGCTGTTCTTCTTCGGCTGGGAAGACCACCTGATGTTCGGCGCACCGATCGCCCTGCCTCTGCCGCCTGACACACCTTTTGGCGCGGTGGGTCCAACCGTGCTGTCCAGCGCCTATGGCTATCACCCGGACTTCGCCAGGATCGACTGGAGCAAGGTTGAGTGGCTGAAGTCGGGTCAACCATGGTCTCCCGATTCAGTCAAGTCGCTGGCGGAAAACGGTCTTAAACACAAAGACGTTCTCCGTTTTCGTACTCCCGGACTCTCAGGTCTGAACGGCTCCTGCAACTAAGCCTCTGCGACCGAACATGAGCTACCAACTGACCATTGAACCCCTGGGCACGACCATTGAAGTCGAAGAAGGCCAGACCCTGCTGGATGCCGCCTTACGCTCCGGGCTCTACATTCCACATGCCTGTGGCCACGGTTTATGTGGCACATGCAAAGTTCAGGTTAGTGAGGGTGAGGTGGATCACGGCCACGCCAATCTTTTTGCATTGATGGATTTTGAGCGTGATAACGGTAAGACGCTGGCCTGCTGCGCCACGTTGCAGAGTGATGCCTGCATAGAGGCCGACATTGATGAAGACCCTGATGCGCAGGCGATCCCGGTGCGCGACTTCCATACGACGGTGTCGCGTATCGAAACACTGACGCCAAGCATCAAGGCGTTCTTTCTGAAACTGGACCGGCCCATGCACTTTCAGGCCGGTCAATATGTACAGTTGATGATTCCCGGCGTGGCAGGACACCGCGCTTTTTCCATCGCCAACTCTCCCGCACAAGTACAGGCCACAGGAGAGATAGAACTCAATGTGCGCCTGGTTGTCGGGGGTCCGGGAACCACCTGGTTGCACCAGAGTCTTGCATTGGGTGACAACCTGCAGATCTCCGGGCCGTATGGAAGATTTCTGGTACGCAAGTCGACCAAGCTTCCGCTGGTCTTCATGGCGGGGGGCTCCGGCTTGTCGAGCCCGCGCTCCATGATTCACGACCTGCTGGATGAAAGAAGCTTGCAGCCCATCACCCTGGTTTATGGTCAGCGCACGCGTGAGGAGTTGTACTACGACGAGGAGTTTCGCGCACTCGCTGCCAGGTACCCACAGTTCACGTATGTGCCGACATTGTCCAGTGAGCCTGAAGGGTCGGGCTGGGCCGGTGCACGTGGCTTTGTGCACGACGTGGCCAAGGTGCACTTCAGAGGCACCTTTGCAGGCCACCAGGCCTACCTGTGCGGACCACCTGCAATGATTGAAGCCTCGATATCCACCCTGATGCAGGGACGTCTGTACGAGCGTGACATCTACACCGAGAAGTTTCTTTCGGCAGCCGACACCAGTCAACAGCGCAGCCCGCTGTTCAAACGGGTCTAGGGGACGATCACCATGCTCTTCGACACCCATCCTAAGGTCAGTGTGCATGTCACACAAACCAACGAAACCTATCTTTGCGCCAACAACGAAAGCTTGCTTCGAGGCATGTTGCGTCTAGGTCGCAAGGGCATACCGGCGGGTTGCGTCAACGGTGGCTGTGGCGTCTGCAAAGTCCATGTACTGGCGGGCCAATGCCAGGCTCTGGGCCCCATCAGCCGCGCGCACGTCAGTGCCGCAGAGGAGGCGCACGGCTTCACCCTGGCATGTCGTGTTGCACCCCTCACCCCCGTGCAACTGGAGGTGATTGGCAAGTTTGAAAAGCCATTTTGCAAAGGATTTGCAGCCAAGACGGCGCCCTGATTATTTCAACGACGAGGAGACTTTAATGGGTATTTCACGAATTGGTCATGCCAGCCTGCGGGTAATGGATATGGCAGCCGCGGTGCGGCACTACGAAAAAGTGTTGGGAATGAAGAAGACGATGGAGGACAAACATGGAAACGTGTACCTCAAGTGCTGGGACGAGTGGGACAAATATTCCCTGGTGTTGACCCCAGCCGATCAGGCCGGTATGAACCATGTGGCCTACAAAGTGGAGAACGACGCCGATCTGGATGATCTGCAAAAGAAGATCGAGGCCTATGGTATCCGCACGACGGTATTGCCTGAAGGGACCATGCCTTCGATTGGCCGCATGCTGCAATTCAACCTGCCAAGTGGTCACGAGATGCGGCTCTATGCGATGAAGGAATATGTGGGCACCGAGGTCGGATCCACCAACCCAGATCCTTGGCCCGACAACATCACAGGCGCGGGTGCGCATTGGTTGGACCACTGCTTGCTCATGTGCGAGCTCAACCCGGAAGCGGGTGTCAACAAAGTGGCTGAAAACACCCAGTTCCTGCAGCAGGTGTTGGATTTCTTCTTGACCGAACAGGTGCTGGTTGGGCCTGAGGGCAACATCCAGGCAGCTACCTGGCTTGCGCGCACCACCACACCACATGACATTGCCTTTGTCGGTGGACCGCGCATGGGACTGCACCACATCGCCTACTTCCTGGACTCTTGGCACGACATTCTGAAGTCGGCTGACGTGATGGCCAAGACCAAGACCAAGATTGATGTGGCGCCCACACGCCACGGCATTACCCGCGGCGAGACGATCTACTTCTTTGATCCCAGCGGCAACCGCAACGAAACCTTTGCCGGACTGGGTTATCTGGCGCAACGCGACCGACCCGTCACGACCTGGACCGAAGACCAACTGGGCAGTGGAATTTTCTACCACACCGGTGAGATGGTTTCGTCCTTCACGGATGTGTACACCTGAAGCCGTGATCATGGACGCCGAACCCAACAACATCAGTACCAGCGTGCAAAGCATCGACTGGCGTGCGGCGCACGCTGCTGTGGGGGCGGCCGTACGGGCAGCACAGGGCCAGGGCGCGCGCGTCAATGTGGCGGTAGTCGATGCATCTGGTGTACTGGCGGCCTTTCTGCGCATGCCGGGCGCGCCCTTGCATTCGGTGGAAATTGCCATCGACAAGGCCTATACAGCAGTCAGCTTCGGTCTGTCCACCCACCAGTGGACAGATGCCTTGCAAAACCATTCGGCCGCTGTGCGCGAAGGCATTGTGTTGCGCCCCCGCTTTGTCGCCTTTGGCGGTGGCTTGCCAATTCATGAGGCCGGGCAACGCATAGGCGGTATCGGTGTCTCCGGTGGCAGCGAAGAACAGGACCAGGTGATTGCCCATGCTGGTCTGGCCGCCCTCGGGCTGATACAGGCGTGAAGCACGTCAATCCATTTTCAACTTTAGTGAACAGCCATGAAACAGATTCTCAACTTCATCAACGGCGCATACGTCGGCAATGCCAGCGGCAAGACCTACGAGAAGCGCAACCCCGTTGACAATTCACTGATCGGCATGGTCCATGAGGCCGGGCAGCCAGAAGTTGATGCGGCGGTGGCAGCAGCGCGTGCTGCGCTGCATGGCCCGTGGGGCAAGTTGTCGGTGGTGGATCGCTGCGCCATGTTGGATGCCGTGGTGGCAGAAATCAACCACCGCTTTGATGACTTTCTGCAGGCCGAAATTGCCGACACCGGCAAGCCTGCGCACCTGGCTTCGCACATCGACATACCGCGCGGTGCGGCCAATTTCAAGATATTCACCGACACTATCAAGAACGTCTCCACCGAGTCGTTTGAAATGCGCACGCCTGACGGCAAGACCGCTCGCAGCTACGGCGTACGTACCCCACGCGGCGTCATTGCCATCATCTGCCCCTGGAACCTGCCGCTCTTGCTGATGACCTGGAAGTGCGGCCCAGCCCTGGCTTGCGGCAACACCGTGGTGGTCAAGCCATCGGAAGTTACGCCCAGCACAGCGACGCTGCTTGGCGAGGTGATGAACAAGGTGGGCGTGCCGCCAGGTGTCTACAACGTGGTCAACGGTTTTGGCGCCAATTCGGCCGGATCATTCTTGACGGCTCACCAAGGCGTCAATGGCGTCACCTTCACCGGCGAGACCAAGACGGGAACAGTCATCATGAAGGCTGCGGCCGATGGCATACGCCCGGTGTCGCTCGAGCTCGGTGGCAAGAACGCAGCCGTGGTCTTTGCCGATTGCGACTTCGACAACGCCATCAACACCGTCACCCGCTCCGTGTTTGAGAACTGCGGCCAGGTTTGTCTGGGCACCGAGCGCGTCTATGTGGAACGCCCCATCTTTGACAAGTTTGTAGCGGCCCTCAAAGTGAAGGCCGAGGGCATGAAGCCCGGGCGGCCCTTCGACCATGACACCAAGATAGGTCCGCTGGTGAGCAAGATCCACCAGAAAAAGGTGCTGTCCTATTACGCCCGCGCCAAAGAAGAAGGTGCAACCCTCATCACCGGTGGCGGTGTGCCCGACATGCCCGACGTTCTGAAGAACGGCTGCTGGGTCGAGCCCACCATCTGGACCGGACTGCCCGAGACGGCTTCCACCGTGCGTGAAGAAATTTTTGGCCCCTGCTGCCACATCCAGCCCTTCGACACTGAAGAAGAAGCGGTGCGTATGGCCAATGACACCAGGTACGGCCTGGCCACCTCCATCTACACCCAGGACATCAGTCGCGCCAGCCGCCTGGCCACCCAGATTGAGGTGGGCCTGTGCTGGATCAACAGCTGGTTCCTGCGCGACCTGCGCACACCCTTTGGCGGCTCCAAGCAGTCCGGCATTGGCCGCGAGGGCGGTGTGCACTCCCTGGAGTTCTACACCGAGCTGCGCAACGTGATGATCAAGTATTGAAAGCCGTTTCATGAACTCCAACCCAGAAGTCGGCAAGTCCATCCTTGCCAACGGCATCACGACCAACTACCACGATGTGGGCTCAGGCTTTCCGGTACTGTTGATCCACGGCTCCGGCCCCGGTGTCAGCGCCTGGGCCAACTGGCGCCTGACGATTCCAGCCCTGGCCACCGGGCGCCGGGTGATCGCGCCGGACATGGTGGGCTTTGGCTTCAGCCAGCGCCCCACCGGTATACGCTACAACCTGGACACCTGGGTCGCCCAGGCCATAGGTCTGCTGGATGCACTGCAGATTGAACGTGCCGATCTGGTGGGCAACTCCTTTGGCGGCGGTCTGGCTTTGGCTCTGGCGATTCGTCATCCGGCGCGGGTGCGACGACTGGTGCTGATGGGCGCAGCCGGTGTCTCATTCCCGATCACGCCGGGACTGGATGCTGTCTGGGGTTACCAGCCCTCCATCGCCAATATGCGCAAGCTGCTGGACATCTTTGCCTTTGATCGCACGCTGGTGAGTGACGAGCTGGCCGAATTGCGCTACCAGGCCAGCATACAGCCCGGCTTTCAGGAGGCGTTCGAGAGCATGTTCCCGGCGCCACGGCAAAACGGAGTGGAAGCCCTGGCCAGTCGTGAAAAGGACATACGCGCACTGCCCCATGAGACGCTGGTGATTCACGGTCGCGAAGACCAGATTCTGCCCCTTTCGAACTCACTGACTCTGGCGCAATGGATTGAGCGTTCTCAGTTGCACGTGTTTGGACGCTGCGGTCATTGGACCCAGATTGAGCACGCAGCCCGCTTTGCCCAACTGGTCGGGAACTTCCTGACCGAAGCAAATCGCAGCGCCTGAGTTACCTGCACATTTTCAAAAAAACCAACCGGACTTCGCAATGGATAACAAACTGATGACCACGCTGGGCGACGAGCTTTACCAGGCCATGACGGCACGCACCGTGGTGGAGCCACTGACCAGCCGCCACCCTGAAATCACGATTGAAGACGCGTACCACGTGCAGCAACGCATGTTGCAGCGCCGCCTGGATGCGGGTGAACGTGTGGTGGGCAAGAAGATCGGGGTCACATCCGCTGCCGTGATGAACATGCTGGGTGTATACCAGCCTGACTTCGGCTATTTGCTGGACGGCATGATCTACAACGAGGGCCAGTCCATTGACATCAGCACCCTGATACAGCCCAAGGCCGAGGGCGAGATTGCCTTCATTCTCAAGAAGGACTTGATGGGTCCGGGCGTGAGCAACGCCGATGTGCTGGCCGCCACCGAATGCGTGATGCCATGCTTCGAGATTGTGGACTCGCGCATCCGCGACTGGAAGATCAAGATACAGGACACCGTAGCCGACAACGCCTCGTGCGGCGTGTTCGTGCTGGGAGACCGCGCAGTCGATCCACGCCGCCTGGATCTGTCCACCTGCGGCATGGTGTTCGAGAAAAACGGTGACGTCATTGGCACCGGGGCCGGAGCTGCCGCACTGGGTTCACCCGTGAATGCGGTGACCTGGCTGGTCAACACCTTGGGGCGCCTAGGCATCGGCATCAAGGCCGGTGAGGTGCTGCTGTCCGGCGCCCTGGCCGCCATGGTGAGCGCCAAAGCCGGTGACAACTTCCGCGTCTCCATCGGTGGGCTGGGCAACTGCTCGGTTCGCTTTCACTAACTTCTCTGGAACCTTCGTCATGACCAAAAAAATCAAATGCGCTCTGATTGGGCCCGGCAACATCGGCACGGATCTGCTGGCCAAGCTGCAACGCAGCCCGGTGCTGGAGCCCGTCTGGATGGTGGGTATCGATCCCGAATCCGATGGACTCAAGCGCGCCCGTGAGATGGGCATTAAGACCACCGCCGATGGCGTGGACGGGCTGCTGCCCCATGTGGTGGCAGATGGCGTGCAGATTGCCTTTGATGCCACCAGCGCCTATGTGCATGCAGAGAACAGTGCCAAGCTCAACGCACTGGGCGTGCTGATGATTGACCTGACTCCCGCTGCCATCGGCCCGTTCTGTGTGCCACCGGTAAACCTCACGGCCCACGTCGGCAAGCATGAGATGAATGTGAACATGGTCACCTGCGGCGGCCAGGCCACCATTCCGATGGTGGCCGCGGTGAGTCGGGTGCAACCGGTGGCCTATGGCGAAATTGTGGCCACTGTATCCAGCCGCTCGGTGGGCCCCGGTACGCGCAAGAACATCGATGAGTTCACCCGCACCACCGCCGCGGCCGTGGAGAAAGTGGGAGGGGCCAAGAAAGGCAAGGCCATCATCATCATCAATCCTGCAGAGCCGGCCATGATGATGCGCGACACCGTGCATTGCCTCACCGAAACCGAACCGGACCAGGCTGCAATCGCCGCATCCATCCAGCAAATGATTGTCGAGGTGCAGAAGTATGTACCGGGCTACAAGCTGGTCAACGGACCGGTGTTCGATGGAAAACGCGTGTCGGTGTTCCTTGAGGTGGAGGGCCTGGGTGACTACCTGCCCAAGTACGCCGGCAACCTGGACATCATGACCGCCGCTGCTGCCCGCACGGCAGAGATGTTTGCCGAAGAAATCCTGGCTGGCACGCTCACCTTGAACCCGCTTGAAGCCGCCACCGTCTGACCCCCTGGAGAACACCATGAATTTGCAAGGCAGAAAAATTACCGTTCACGACATGACCTTGCGTGACGGCATGCACCCCAAGCGCCATCTGATGACGCTGGAACAGATGAAGGCCGTAGCCTGTGGCCTGGACGTAGCCGGTGTGCCGCTGATCGAAGTGACGCATGGCGACGGCCTGGGCGGCTCATCGGTCAACTACGGATTTCCGGCGCACACCGACGAAGAATATCTGGGCGCGGTGATCCCGCTGATGAAGCAGGCCAAAGTATCGGCGCTGTTGTTGCCCGGCATAGGCACCGTGGACCATTTGCTCATGGCCAGGGACCTGGGGGTGAACACCATTCGCGTGGCAACCCATTGCACCGAGGCCGATGTGTCGGAGCAGCATATTGGCAAGGCACGCGCACTGGACATGGACACCGTGGGCTTTCTGATGATGGCGCACATGGCCAGCCCGGAGAAGCTGGTCAGCCAGGCCCTGCTGATGGAGAGCTATGGTGCCAACTGCATCTACATCACCGACTCGGCTGGCTACATGTTGCCAGACGATGTGCGTGCCCGCCTGGGTGCGGTGCGCGCAGCCCTCAAACCTGGCACCGAGTTGGGTTTTCACGGTCACCACAATATGGCCATGGGTGTGGCGAATTCGATCGCAGCCATCGAAGTCGGTGCAACCCGCATTGATGCCGCTGCCGCTGGACTGGGTGCAGGTGCCGGCAACACACCCATGGAAGTGCTGGTGGCTGTGTGCGCCCGCATGGGCATCGAAACCGGTGTGGACGTATTCAAGATCCAGGACGTGGCCGAGGACCTGGTGGTTCCCATGATGGATCACGCCATCCGCATCGATCGCGACTCGCTCACCCTGGGCTACGCTGGTGTGTACTCATCGTTCCTGCTGTTTGCCAAGCGTGCCGAGAAAAAGTACGGTGTCTCGGCGCGCGACATTCTGGTGGAGATGGGCAGGCGCGGCATGGTAGGCGGTCAGGAAGACATGATCGAAGACACCGCCATGACCATGGCCCGCAACCGCAGCAATCTGCAAAAGGCGGCAGCATGAAGCTCGACCGCAACACCATCGCGACCTTGGCTGAGCACCTGGAAAACTGCGAACTGCAGGCCCAGGACACCACCAAGATCACCGAGCAATACCCCGACATGGATTGGGACGATGCCTACGCCATACAAAACATCATCAAAACGCGCAAAGTCGCACGTGGCAACCGCATCGTTGGATTGAAGGCGGGCCTGACCTCGCACGCCAAGATGAAGCAGATGGGTGTGACCACGCCCGTGTTCGGCTTCATGGCCGACTACTACGCCGTGCCGGATGGCGGCGAATGCAAGGTCAGCGAGCTGATCCACCCCAAGGTGGAGCCCGAGATCGCCTTTGTCACCAAGCGGGAACTGCGTGGCCCCGGCTGCCATATCGGCGCCGTGCTGGCAGCGACCGACTTTGTGCTGCCCGGTATCGAGGTCCGATTGACAGCCGTTATCGCGACTTCAAGTTCGACCTCAAAAGCGTGGTGGCCGACAACACTTCAGCTGTGCGTTTCGTGGTGGGTGGCCAACCCATGAACGTGGAGGGCGTGGACCTGCGCACCGTGGGCATTGTGCTGGAAAAGAACGGTGTGCCCGTGGCCTTTGGCGCCGGTGCGGCGGTGCTGGGTCATCCCGCTGCGGCAATCGCCATGCTGGCCAACCACCTGGCTGCCAGCGGCGAGTGCATACCAGCGGGCACGCTGATCCTGTCGGGTGGCATTACCGAAGCAGTGTCAGTGACCACTGGTGACAACGTCACGCTACGCGTGCAGGGCATGGGCAGCACCAGCATCCGCTTTGTTTGAAACCCCACAGCACTCAGGAGAGCAGCTATGCCATTTGCACAAATCTACATGATTGAAGGCCGCACCGAAGAGCAAAAGCGTGCGGTGATTGAAAAAGTCAGCGCCGCCCTGGCCGAAGCCACCGGGGCACCGATCGCCAACGTGCGGGTCTGGATTCACGACGTGCCCAAGGAGAACTGGGGTATTGCCGGTGTCAGTGCAAAAGATTTGGGCAGATGACAAACCCCATGTTTGATAAGACGAGGCAATCCGCCTCATTTTCTAAAGAAGGAGACTGCAAATGGCTTTACTGAATCGAATGGATTGGTATGAGATTGCCAGAACGACCAACTGGTCACCGAAGTATGTGACAGAGCAAGAGCTCTTTCCCGTGGAAATGGCGGGGGACTACGGACTGCCCCAGGAGGCGTGGGAAAAATACGATGAGCCGTACAAGCAGACCTACCCTGAATATGTGAAAGTTCAGCGCGAGAAAGACGCGGGAGCCTATTCAGTCAAAGCAGCGCTGGAACGTTCAAAGATATTCGAGAACTCTGATCCGGGCTGGAAGTCGGTGATCAAGTCACACTATGGCGCGTTGGCACGGCTCGAATATGCGGCAGCCACTGCCGAGGCAAGAATGATGCGCTTCTCCAAGGCGCCTGGTATGCGCAATATGGCGACGCTTGGCTGTCTTGACGAGATGCGTCACGGGCAGATCCAGCTCTATTTCCCGCACGAGCATGTATCCAAAGACCGCCAAATGGATTGGGCGCACAAAGCCATTGACACGAATCAGTGGGCCATGATTGCAGCGCGCCATTTCTTTGACGACATCATGATGACGCGAGATGCCATCAGCGTATCGATCATGCTGACCTTCAGCTTTGAAACCGGCTTTACCAACATGCAGTTTCTTGGCTTGGCGGCGGACGCTGCTGAAGCAGGCGACCATACCTTTGCCAGCCTGATTTCAAGCATACAGACCGACGAATCGCGTCACGCGCAGATTGGCGGCCCGGCGCTGCAGGTACTGATAGAAAACGGAAAGAAAGCCGATGCCCAGAAGAAGGTAGACATTGCTTTCTGGCGCGCCTGGAAGTTGTTCTCGGTATTGACCGGTCCGGTCATGGACTACTACACGCCCCTTGAACACCGCAAGCAGTCGTTCAAAGAATTCATGGAGGAGTTCATCGTTGCCCAGTTCGAGCGGGCCTTGACCGACCTGGGTCTTGACTTGCCATGGTATTGGGACCACTTTCTGGAGCAACTCAGCGAGCAGCACCACGGCATGCATCTCGGCTCCTACTTCTGGCGACCGACCATGTTCTGGAATCCGGCAGCGGGAGTGACGCCAGCCGAACGGGAGTGGCTTGAAGAAAAGTACCCTGGCTGGAATGACACTTGGGGCGAGTGCTGGGACGTGATCATCGACAACATGGTCGAGGACAACATGGCCATGACTTACCCCGAAACACTGCCAATGGTGTGCAACATGTGCAACCTGCCCATCAACTACACGCCAGGTAAGAAGTGGAACGTCAAGGACTTCCCGTTGGAGTACAAGGGCCGTTTGTATCACTTTGGCTCTGAACAGGATCGCTGGTGTTTCGAGCAGGAACCCGAACGTTATGCCGGTCATTTGAGCCTAGTGGACCGCTTTCTCGCCGGAATGATCCAGCCCATGGATCTGGGCGGCGCGCTGAACTACATGGGGCTGGCGCCGGGCGAGATTGGTGATGATGCGCACAACTATGCGTGGTCCGAGATTTACAAGGCCATGCGTGCCGAGAAAAAAGCAAGCTGAACCCCGCTGACAGACCGAGCCGTCGGCCACCAGCGCCGACGCAAAAAAAACCATACAGGAGAATCCCATGGCCCTATTTCCCTTGAGTTCCAATTTTGAAGGCGACTTCGTGCTGCAACTGCTGCCAGTCGATACCGAGCACACCATGGATGAAGTGGCAGCGGCCGCCGCTCACCATTCAGTGGGGCGTCGTGTTCGTGCCCGTCCTGGGCATATTTTGCGCATTCGCAGACAAGGCAGCGATGAGTTTCTGCCGCGCACCATGAAGGTGTCCGAAGCGGGCTTCAAGCCAACGGAAACAATCGAAATTATCTGGGAAGCCTCCAAGCACTAGGGATGTGGGAAAGTATGGCGACAGCTTCAATGCTGGCTGTAAATTTTTCATACAGGAAATACACATATGACATTCAAGAAAGTATGCACCCGCGACGACCTATGGGAAGGCGAGATGGAGTCGTTCGAAGTTAATGGGCAAGAAATTTTGTTGGTGTGTGCCGAAGGGGGTGCGATCAAAGCTTTCCAGGCCATCTGCCCGCACCAGGACATTCCCCTGATCGAAGGAAAGTTCGATGGCAAGACCCTGATCTGCCGCGCCCACCTTTGGCAGTTTGATGCCTGTTCCGGCAAGGGCATCAACCCATCTGACTGCGCTTTGGCGGAGTATCCGGTGAAGGTTGAGGACGACGAAATTCTGGTGGAAACAGATGGCGTCAAACCACTTTTTGCGCACACGTAAATTGCATCGACAAACAAACGAGGAGATGGTAATGAGCAACGAGAACGAAGCTGTCAACAAACACGGCAACAACCGGGTGGGACCCGTGATGCGTGCAGGGGAGCTAGCCAATGCTGTCATAGAGGCCGCAATTGAAGATAACCCGAAACGAGAAATACGCGTCGACGACAAGCGCGCATATCTGCGCATCGATACGGATGACGAGATGATCTTGCGTCGTGAGACGATTGAAATCGCACTGGGACGCCCATTCAAGATGAATGATCTGGAGGTAGATCTCAGTTCTTTTGCCGGGCGCATTGAAACGATGCCCGACCAAGTGCGCTTCTACTTTACCAAGCACATCTAAAAAAATAGCCGGTACCGGCGCCCGGATGGCAACTATTTACTCACGAGGAGACAGATCATGACAGAAGCCCAAGTATTAAGACCACTCAAGACCTGGAGTCACCTGGCGGCACGTCGTCGCAAGCCCAGCGAATATGAAGTCGTCAGCACCAACCTGCATTACAACAACCGCGATGCCATGGCACCGTACGAACTGGACCCCGAGTTGGGTATGAACCGGTGGTACAAGAAAAACACCTTTGGCAGTTCACTCAAACACGACGACTGGAACGCTTTTCGCGATCCAGAGGAGGTTGTTTACCGTAGCTACAACATGATGCAGGACGGCCAGGAAAACTATGTGTTTGGTCTATTTGATCAGTTCAATGGCCGAGAGCACGACAAGTCTCTGGATTCCCGCTGGGCGGGCACCTTGGTGCGCATGTATACCCCGACACGCTACCTTTTCCACACCTTGCAGATGGCTTCCGCTTACGTTGGTCAAGTGGCTCCTGCCAGCACCATCACCAACTGCAATTACTTTCAAATGGCCGACTCCTTTCGGTGGATGAGCCACACCGCTTACCGCACCAAGGAGCTTTCTCTGTCTTTTGCAGACAAGGGATTTGCTGTTGATGAGCGTCATTATTGGGAAGCCGATGTAGCGTGGCAGGGGTTTCGCGAGCTTATGGAAAAGGTCTTGTCGACCTGGGACTGGGCCGAGGCTTTTGTTGCCTTGAATCTGGTTGCCAAACCCGCCATTGACGAAGCCGTATTGCGTAAGCTGGGCGAATCGGCCCGCCATAACGGCGACATGCTGCTAGGTCTGGTGAGCGATGCGCAACTGCTGGATTCAGCAAGACACCGACGCTGGGCAACTGCTCTGGTGAAGATGACACTTGAAAAACCAGGCAATGCAGAAATCATCAGAGGTTGGGTGGCCAAGTGGGAACCGTTAGCCGATCAGGCCATTGATGCCTACTGCGCAGCGCTTTCGAATGTGGCAAATGCTGCCCCTGCGGCAAAGCATGCTACCCGCGAATTTCGCCATTCCCTGATGCTGTGACCCAATGAATGGAGTGGCAATGACCTCAATCAGAATTACAACCCAACCCGTGCAAAGTGAATTTGAGCAAGTCGGTAACGACACCGTATTGCGTGCTGCTTTGCGAGCCGGGATTGCATTCCCTTACGAATGCAACTCAGGCGGGTGTGGCAGTTGCAAATTCGAACTTTTGGAAGGAGAAGTTGAGAACCTTTGGCCGCAAGCACCTGGTCTGACAGAACGGGACAGGAGAAAAGGAAATCTTCTTGCCTGTCAGTGCACAGCGACCACTGATCTGTGCATCAAAGTGCGTGCGAGTTCAGAGGGTGGCGCGCCTATCCGGCCCAAACGACTTCGTGCCAAATTGACTAGTGTGTACGAAGTCACCCACGATATTCGTGAGTTCCGTTTTGCCAGCGAAGATGCAGCCGACTTTTTGCCAGGTCAATATGCAATGCTCACCATTCCTGGTGTCAACACTCCGCGTGCCTACTCCATGTCCAATATTGGCAACAAAAATGGCGAATGGCATTTCCAGATCCGTCGCGTTACCAATGGCGCAGCCACTGAGCAACTGTTTCATCACCTGCGTCCCAGCGCAGATATTGAGATTGATGGTCCATATGGACTGGCCCATTTGAGACCCAATGTGGCGCGTGACATCGTATGCGTGGCTGGTGGCTCTGGTCTGGCACCGCTGGTGTCGATTGCCCGTGGAGCATCCCAATTGGGCATGCTCAAGACACGTCAGCTCCACTTCTTTTATGGTGGAAGAACTGCGCGTGATATTTGTGGTGAGTCTTTTTTGCGTGAACTTCCTGGCTATGGAGAACGTATTCATTTTCATCCGGTGGTATCTCTGCCAGGTGATGACGCCTGCACCGCCTGGATCGGTGAGACGGGATTTGTCCACGAGCTTGTGCGGCGTACCTTTGAATCGTCTTTGCCAAACTTTGAGTTCTATTTTGCAGGCCCACCGCCGATGACACAGACCCTGCAGGAAATGTTGATGGTCGGCTACCGGGTTCCTTTTGAGCAGATCCATTTCGATCGCTTCTTTTAATGCCGAATAGCGACATCTTCTGTCCGGCATTCAGTACTTATTTTTATAACGAGGAGACATTTCAATGAAACAGCGATCAATCCGCTTGTTATCTACAGCCGCGCTCATTGTGCCAATGGTTGCAATTGCCCAGTCAAGTGAGCACCCATTCTGGATACATCTGGGACCGGCGTCCGTCCAGTTTAAAAATGGCGGTGACGTGAAGGTTGGTGGGGCCGTGGTTTCCAATGCAAGCACTCGCGCAACGGACAACACCACCTTGGGTGTAGAGCTAGGCTACGATCTCAGCCCCCAGTTTTCTGCCCGCCTCACACTGGGGGTTCCGCCCACCACCAATGTAGAGGGCACAGGCAATTTATCGGCCTCGGCAGGTGTGTCTCAGCCCTTGGCCAAGGTTACGTACGGCCCGGCGGTCCTGTCTGCCACCTGGCATCCTCTTGGACGCTCTGGCTTTAGCCCCTATGTGGGTGCAGGTTTGAACTATCCCATCATCTTCGACGTGGAGGACCAATTCCTGGTCAATGTGAATGTCCACTCCAAAGTGGGTCCGGCGATACAAATTGGGGCTGACTATGCCCTCAATGAGAAGTGGGGGCTTTTTGTCGACGTCAAGAAGTTGTTTACCGAGGTAGATGTATCTGCCAACCTGCCAAATGGCGGGCCCGCTGCGACAACAACAGCTAAGCTCAATCCACTGATTGTGCAGGTTGGCTTGTCCTATCGATTCTGATTATCCGCAAGGCCATGCCCGCCAACCTGCGTGTCAAACAGGCCAAGGCGATGGTGTCGGACTGATCTCCCTCACAGCGTCAACTGGCGCAGGCACAAAAAAAGGCACCCAACGGTGCCTTTTTGTTGTTGGCCGCATCAGCGGCCTGGGGCCAGACTATCAGGCCTTTTTGCTGACCGCAGCGGCGGCGCTCAGGGCTTTTTCGGTCACGGCGGTGACGTTGCTTTCAGCCAGGGCCAGCGCCTTTTTGGCAGTGCTTTGGGCCGACTCGATGGCGCTTTGGCTGGACGCCATGGCACTCTTGAGCACAGCCACTGCCGACTCGGTGCCAGCCGGTGCGCTCTTGGCCAGGCTGTCGATGGCTTGTGCGAAGGCCTTTTGGCCTTCAGCGGCTTGGTCTTCAAAGGCTTTGGTGAATTCGGCACTGGTTTCAACTGCAATGCCGTACACGTGGCGGCTGTAGGCGGCAGCCTTTTCAGCGACTGGGCCGACCTGGCCGGTTTGCAGCGCCAGCAGTTGCTGCAGATCTTTGGTGGCCAACAGGCTTTGGGCGTGGTTGAAGGATTCGGTCAATACCGCTTTGGCGGCGGCCAGGTTCAGCTCCACCAGCTTCTCAAAACCGGAAAAGGCCTTGGTAGACAAACCTGTCAAGGTATCCAGGTTGGCTTTGTTGGTAGCGGAAATTTGGTCAGCGGTTGTAAACATGGTGGTGTCTTTCAGAGAGAAGTTAGAGGGCAAGAAGATGCTTCACAACACCTATGTTGCAGTGCAGCATGAAACAAATTATAGGGACGACTTGCCGTGATGCAAGTCTTTTTTGTTGCAGTGCAGCAAAAAAGTTAGNCCAACACCTCTAACCGGGGCAATTTGGAAATGGGATCAGCGCCAAAGAATCAGCCCAGTGCCCACCACCGTCATGAGCGCCCCCACCCAGGCACCCGGTGCGGGCGCCTGTTTGAGCTGCAACCATAACAGCGGCAACACCAGAATCGGTGACACCGACGACAAGATAGCGACCATGCCCACATCACCCTTTTCCAGCGCCAGCAGTACCAGCGTCATACCCACACCCATGGCCACAAAACCGTTGAGGCCGGTTTGTACCAGCACCCGAGGCGTCGGCGCCGTGCTGGCGCGTGCCGCCCGAAAACCTGACAGCAGCAGCACCCCATGCGCCGCAGTGGCCACTGTTACTCGCACGGCAGAGGCCATCATCGGGTCCACCTGCAAAGCCATCACCGGCTTGGCTACCAATGAACCGACTGCCTGGCACAATGCGGCCAGCAGCGCCAGTGCCACACCCAGCCCGACATGACCGCGATCAGCTTCCCAGGCATGGTTTTCGTCCTTGTGGCGCCCCAGCGCCATGGCGGTCATGACACCGGCCAGGGTCAATGCCGCACCCACAAACGCCTGCAAACTCATGCGCTCATTCAGCAGCCAGAAGCCCAGGGCCGCGCTGAACGCGGCATGGGTGGCAAACAGCACCCCGGCGCGTCGTGGCCCGAGGCGATTCATGGCCGAAAACAAGGCGGTGTCACCGACAAAAATGCCGATCAGCCCACTGACCGCCATGGCACCCCAATAAGGCAGCCCAAACCCGCGCCAGCCACCTGTGATGGCCACCACCGTCCATAACATCACTGCCACCATCGCCATACGCCATCGGGTGAAGGCAAACGCACCCAGGTGGCGCGAAGGGGTGACCGACATCACACTGCCTAGCGCCCAGCAGGCGGCGGCGCCAAACGCCAAAAAATCGTAAGCAACCATGGGAAAAGTTAGCGCTACGCGGTCCGGTTGGTCAATGTGTCCGCTGGCAGTTGATCCACTTCGGTCAACAGTTGTGCCAGCGCACGGCCAGCCGCGTCCACCAGGATCTGACCCTTGTCGGCCGTGGCTGCAGCGGCGTTGCCCACCGCACCAAACGGGTTGTAGTCCTGCGTTTGCCAGCCCAGCTTGGCGCTTTTGCCGTTGCCCAGAATCGAAAATTGCTGAGCACGAGTGTGTGAGGTGGAGGCAAAGTTTTGCGCCTGGTCCATGGCCACGTTTGTCGGGTCCAGCGCCAGCATCATCGAGGTTTCAATGTCACCCGCGTGGATGCCAAAGCGGTGTTCGTCCGCGCCAAACAAGGCATTCACGTCCTGCCCTTGTGTATCAAACAACGGCAGGTTGAACCAGCTCACGCTGTAGACAAGCATGTTCAAACGTGCACGCAGGTCACGCGCCACCAAATCCATCACCCCCACATGGCCACCATGGGTGTTGAACAGCACCAGTTTGCTGATACCGCTGGCAGCCACCGACTCAGCAATATCGGTCCACAACCGCAGAATGGTCTCATTCTTGAGGGTGAGCGTGCCGGGGAAACGGGCATGCTCAGGGCTCAGCCCGACGGCCTGAGTTGGCAAAAACAGCACCGACAGGTCCACCGCCAAGTGCGACAAGGCCGCCGCCACAATGCCATCGGCCAACACCGTGTCGACACTCACCGGCAAATGCGGGCCATGCTGCTCGGTCGCCGCCACTGGCAACACCGCGATGGTGCGCGCAGCTTCACCACTGGCCAATAACGCGGCAAAGTCACGGGTGCTCAGGTCGGCCCAGTAGCGTGATGAGGTGCTCATGGTGCGAAAGCGGTTGGGTTGAACAAAAAGAGCCGGGCAACAACAAGAATGGCCGCGTCAGGCCTTTTTCATGAACTCGGCCTTGAGCATGAAGGCGCCTTGGTCGGTCTTGCAGTCCACCTCATGGTCACCGGCGCCTTCGGGCAGGCGGATGCCCTTGATCTTGGTGCCTTTTTTGAGCACAATGGACGAGCCTTTGACTTTCAGATCCTTGATCAAGATCACCGTGTCGCCACTGGCCAGCGGGTTGCCGTTGGCATCGACCACCGGGCCGCTGGTGGCGTCGCCATCTTCCGCCGCAGCGGTTTGTGGCCACTCAAAACCACAGTCCGGGCAGACGTAGTTGTCAGCGTCGGGGTAGGTGTTGTCTAAGGTGCATTGAGGGCAGACGGGCAAATTGGAACTGGTCATGGTGCGCTTGGGTCAAATGGGCAAAAACGGGAAGTGTACGAGGCCGCAGTTGGGCAGGCGACTGGCTTCAGTATGATCTGTTGCATGACCCAAGACCTATTCCGCCAAAACGCTTACCTGACTGAAACCACCGCCACCGTGACCGCCATCAGACCGCAGGGCATTGTGCTGGACCGCACCGTGTTTTACCCGCTGGGTGGTGGCCAGGCTGGTGATGCTGGTGTGTTGGTGCTGGCCAATGGCGAAGAAATACCCATTGTGGACACCCGCAAGGGCAAGGCAGAGGATGGCAGTTATACACAGGAAATATGCCACTTACCCTCATCCAATATGCTTGAAGAGCTATTGAATTCAGAGCAACCCCAGCCACCCAAACTGGCAGTGGGTGACACGGTGACCGCGCGCATCGACTGGGCGCGGCGTCACCGTTTGATGCGTTTTCACACCACCACCCATTTGTTGTGCCACATCGTGCCGCAACTGGTGAACGGCTGCTCAATCACGCCCGACTATGCGCGGCTGGACTTCAACATGACCGATGCGCTGGACAAAGAGGCTTTGAGCGCCGAAATTGCCAAGCTGGTGGCCGCAGCGCATCCGGTGACGGTTGGCGCCATCACCGACGCGGAGCTGGACGCCAACCCGGCGCTGGTGAAAAGTATGTCGGTACAGCCACCGCGTGGCAGCGGGCAGATCCGCACCATCCGGATCGGCCAAGCGCCCCTGGGTGCGGGCCAAGTGGACACATTGATCGACCTGCAACCCTGCGGCGGCACCCATGTGGCCAACACGGCGGAGATTGG
>WSSedL1CaDRAFT_10000520_pt1 | contig 27044 bp, 22 predicted proteins | sample WetSurSL1Cattail_FD_9464 | JGI IMG/M metagenome (IMG submission 9464)
TCAACCCTTTTTTAAGATAAACGGTACGACCTGTCAGCTTTCCAAACCCTTTGACCTCCAGCCTGTCTATACGCATACACTGCCCTCGTCAATCGCCTCAATCCCGTAGTATAGCGCCTTCATAACAAGCTGGCGCCCTTCCTCATCAATGGCATTCGCAGCCCTGTCCAGCATCTTCCTCACGAAGAGGCCTCTTAGCCCGGGCTCACCGGCAATTGATCCAAAATCATAGTCCGGCATGGTTCTGTCATTGATTTTTATATAAAAAGCTTTATCTTTCAAAAGTTCCAATAGATACGCAGTATCAACCCTGAAGTTTCGGTTCACATAACCTTGAAGAGTAACGCTGTACAGGTCATCGGCACCGCCTGCTCCTTCAACAGCCGCTACAACAGCTGATACAGCCTGCTCATCGGTGAGACAGCCTCCCACCTGCACCTCCAGATTTATAAACCGTCTTTGCCCAATTCTCCTGAAATCCGCATGGATCCGGCTTTCCTCATCTTCCTTCTTTTCTATCGTTACAATAAACACCCCATGTTCGCCCTCTTCGTCAAAGCCCAGAGGTTCAGGGCTTCCGGCATTGAATATGCGTTCAGAGCGACCGGCGCCCCGTATCACGGAATGGAAATGCCCTAGTGCACAGTAATCGAACCCCAATTCATCGAGCTCTGCGCTCGAAACCGGCTGGTACGCATCAGAACTGAAAGCCATGTCCAATGTCCCGTGATGCAAAAGAATGTTTATGCCTCCGCGTGTCGAGAGTAATGACACAGCATGTGAAGCAACCGCCTCACCGGTCGAGCTGGTCTGAGGCATGCCGGCGGACACACGCGTGCCGGTTAAAGTATGTTCATAAAAATCAGTCCTGTTTTTCAGAATATGTACATTCTCAGGCCATTCACATCTGGAGTAGAGCGAGTCTGGCGATAAAGGGTCATGATTGCCCGGAATAATAATTACAGGCAGGTTCGGAATTTTTCTAAACTGTTCATAGATGAAATGAAAAGTGCTTTTCCTCACATAACCATGTTCATACAAATCGCCGCATAGGAGAAGCAAATCGACATTTTCGGAGACTGCCAGATTGATGATCCTACCAAGCATGCGTTTAAGTTCCTGCCGTCTCTGCTCCGGCATGCCGTCCCTGTCGGCCAGTGATGTAAACGGCGCGTCAAGATGAAGATCTCCGCAGTGAAGCAGTTTTACCCTCTTCAGACAGTCCACCCCCTCACGCATCTATTACAGCATACGCAATGGCAAAATCACCACAGTGGGAAACGCTGACATCCATACTCTTTGCACCCAATTCCTCATAAAGCTCAAGCGCCCTTGCCGTTAATACAGCATGGGGCTTGCCTTTTTCGTCATTGACGATCTCTATCTGTTTCCAGTTCAAGCCATCCGCCATGCCGGTACCCAGCGCTTTCATGACTGCTTCCTTGGCTGCGAATCTGGCAGCATAACTCTCATATCTGGCCTTTTTCCTATTTTCACAATATGTGGTCTCAATTTCCGTGAATATCCTATTTCTAAAGCCATCCAAATTGTCTATGGAATTTTTGAGCCGCTCTATTTCAATAATATCGACACCGCAGTATATCGCCATAATGACACCCGTTAAAGCTCCTTTATCTCCCCGTCCTGCACATAATAGCTTACACACATGATGGGGGCTGTCACTTCCTTGACTATTTTCTTTATTTCCAGTGAAGTATTCGGATATACCTTCTTCAGTATGGATATCTCCCCTTCGCCGTGTGTGCGCAAGTATCCCGAAAGTGCCTTGCGTTCTTCCTCATGCTGTTTTACCTTATCCTTTATTTCAAAATATTCGTCCCTGATTTTTTCATAAACCATTTTCTGCTCTTTTGAAAGACCAGAGGCATTGCTATATACTGAAACCTCCATCTTCGCCTTGGACAGCTGCACCTTCAGAGTCTCGACCGCCGTTATGGTATTGTCCAGTGACTGCTTCAGCTGCTTCCTGCTAAATCCGGATACGGATATAACGGTTCTTTTCTCACTGGTTGAACCAATTGTAGAAGCTATGACTCTTATCTCCGCATCGATATTTCCACCAATGATCTGACCCCTGGGAGAGTCGAGTATGACTTCCTTTGCCTTTATATTGCTGTTCAGGCAGTAGAAGCCTATATGTACACTACCCTCGCAGACGATTGTTGCATCCGCTACGAATTTTGTATAGATGTTCTTCTTGCTGCGTATGACTGCCTTGTTGTTGCCGGCTATCCCGCCCTTTATAAAAATACTCCCGCCATTGCTGCTGATATCCTTGACTCCGCCAATACCATAATCTCCGAGTATCTCGATATCTTTGCTGGCAGCTACCGAAAAGCTATCTTCAATCGTTCCTTTAACCGTTAAAAATCCATCAAAATCTATATTTCCCGTTTTAAAATCAATGTTTCCCAAGATCTCCAGATGATTTGAAACACCTATTTTCTCACCATCGTAATGGACTGCGCCGTTCATCATCGAATACAAGGTCGTTATTCCATCCCTGTAAACCTCTCTGACGGTATTCTTATCATAAAAAAGAGGCAGGTCTTTTCCTGGAGTGGGCATCAATATGCTCCCTTTGACTGTCTTGCCGGGAAAGCCCTCCGTAGGATCGGTTTTTTCGCCAAGCCAGTCGCCCACTGTCACCCTGTTGATCAGGTTCAATTCATAATGGTCGACTTTACCATCTTCCTTGGTTTCCGGTTTCGCCTCCTTAAGTTCGTACATCCTGATACTCGAATCATCTCCGTTGACTGGTGGGTTCCCTTCAGCCACCAGTACCGGGGTATTATTGAGCATCTTGTTCAAAATGATATTATTTTTTATGCCATAAGTAACACCCCTCTCTTTAAGCTTGCGAAGGATCTCCTTGAAAAGATCAGCCCTGTTCGAACCGGACAGTTCTTCTTCCGTGACGCATAATGTCACATACGCCCTCAGTTCGTCCTCTGATAGTTCCACTGATATTCTTTCCTTTATCTCTGCAAAAAGTTCCGGGGACATTGGAGCATTTACTAGCACGTTTCTCACAGCCATGATGCTGGTGACCTTGATCTCGGGACGGCCGATGATGATTCTGTTGAATTGCTCGAGTGTCATACCCTTCCTGAAGGATTGGATATAAAAGCCATCATTCATTCTAAAAATGGAAATGTACTCTGATGAATAAATCACATTTTCCCGCATCATTATTCTCCTGAGCGCGATATCCGCCAATTAGGACTGTTAAATATAATTGAGATAATAATTCGACATTGCATTGCATTATCCTTCTTTTTATATGATATTACATTTTTAGTATAAAAAAGGCAGTCCCAAATAAAATTGAAACCGCCCGGATCCTCATAAATTTAAAATACTAATCTGTCTGCCTGAAACTTCGGCAGGTCAATGTCTGATCCTGCTCTTCCGCCTGTCCTCAAGGACCGTGTCAAGCGCTTCAGCTTCATTGACCGCAGTCTCAAGCTGTTCAAGCATGTCTTCATTCTCAATGCTGGACATGATCTGATGCTTGAACATATTAACAGTACTCTCCATATAATCAAGCTTTGCGCTGATTCTTTCAAGTTCTTTTTTCTCGTCCTTCATCCTGTTGATCAGCTTCTCGTCCATCTCGATGATTTTTCTGACATCTTCAGTCATGCGTGCATCCCTTGAGAAGCTCAGCTTTCTGTTATTGTTATTTATCCTGGCGGCGACGGAGCTGACATCCACGGCATTCAACTCCCTGCTCCTGATGCAGAAGTTGTTCAACAGCTTGAGGTATGCAGTGACCAGGTTGAGCGTCTGTTCTACAATCCTCTCCTTCAAATAGCTGTGTTCACCTGTCGAATAAGAATTGAAAATGTCGTTCTTATCCTCCATCACCTTTTTAAGCTTCTGGAGGTAGGTGTTGTTTGTGTTTCTGCGAGCTTCACTTGAAAGCCTGTTTGCCTGACGGTTCAATTCACGGATGGTCCGCATCTTCTCCTTGCGATTGAATTCCTCATGAAACTGCTTGCTGGATAAAGTCTGCAGCACAAATGCGACATACATGACAAGACCGCCTGATACTGCTACCGCGTCAGGCAATGCGAAGCCATATCCCAGCATGTTCGGCAACGCGTTAGGATCGCTCAGTAAAGCGGCCAATACCATTGCTGTGGCCAATATGCCAAGATTCCTGAGTTTAAAAAATGCACTTGCAACCAATCTTCCTCTCATAAGGTCCAACCACCCGTCCTAACTGATCTATCTATTGACTTACCTTGTTCTCTGTCTTTTCCTTTACTTCAAAGCCCTGCTCACTTGCAAGCATGGCCTCGGCTCTCGCTTTTGCCCTGTCTCTGGCGGAGCTCATGTCAAGCCTCTTGAGCTTTAATTCCATATTCGTATCACCAAGTGATTCTACCGCATTTGCACGGGCAGTTTTCTTATTGACCAGATCTCTTGCCCTGTCCATGCTTTCGTTAACATTTCCGACCGTATTATTTTTAGAAGTATATCTTGCATTGACAGAATTGATATTCTCTCTGAGTTGAGCCATCTTGGCCTGGGATTTCAATGTCTTGAGCTCGTTTAACTTGGCAGTCATTTCGGACTCGAATATCTTGTAATCTTCCCTGATCTTTGAAACTTCACCCATAGCTGTATCATAAGTTGCCTTATGGGTATCGTAGGTCGCCTGATATTCCTCTTCCTGCATGAGCAGCTCAACGAGTATATCCTTGTCTCCCTGCTTCTGTGCGGCTTCTACTCTTGCCTTCACTGCTGCAAGATTCTTTTCGGCGTTTTTCATTTCTATCTTTATCATTTCAGCATTTGTCTGTATGTCCAGAATCTGCTGCTCAGCTTCTTTCCTGGCCTTATCGATCTGCAGCTTGATATCCTCAAATAAAAGTTCGGGGTTTCTCTCTTCAACGCCTCCTACAAATAGTCCGAAAAATCCTCTTATCATCGCGCCCAATCTACTGAATAAACCCATCTTCATAGCCTCCCCGTAATATATTTAATCCTGTCTGCCCAAAATCTGTATATTTATAATTTATAATAAATACTGTTCATTGTAAAGCTAATTTACTACATAGCGGCACTGTCGTTAAGATAAGTGCGAAATTTTGGTTTACTGCCTCTCATCCGAAATGGCGTTCGTATCAAGCAACCCCTTGTATTTATCAGGAAGCAGATCCTTATCGTCGCATTCTTCAATAGCCAGCATGGTCATGAACTGTACCTGCTGAGTGCTGGGACGGCAGCGTTTGATTGCCTCATCAAGTATTGCTGCTGTTAGTGTTGTATCTTCCACATCATCTTCATTGGCAATTTCATATGCCTTTCTCACGACTGTTTCGATCTCCGCGCCGGTATAATTCTCCGTACCTTCCGCAAACCGCGTAAAATCTTCCACATCGGTTTCAAAGCCATATTTCTGTATGATCAGTCTGAGTATTTCACTTCGTTCCTGACCATCCGGAAGCAGAATCGGTATTTTCTTATCAAACCTTCCCGCTCTCTTCAACGCCGGGTCAATAAGATCAGGCCTGTTTGTAGCTGCAATGAATATAACTTTCCCTCTATTATTAGTATTACCGGTAAACTGTAAAAATTCACTGAATATATTTCTGCTTACCCCGCTGTCGCCGCTTTCTCCTCTCCGGAAGGCCGTGTCTATCTCGTCGACGAACACGATAACCGGCTGCTGGGATTGCGCGCCAAGCAGACATTTTTTAAAATTCTTCTCACTCTCGCCCACATACTGGCCCAGGATACGCGACATATCTATCTTTACGCAATTGAACCCGCTGGCTTTGGCCAATGCATTCACCAGCAGCGTTTTACCTGTACCTGAAGGCCCGCACAGCAGGATGCCCATTGGGACTCTTCTGAGATCGCCCTTCATGATAGGCTGTACAATGTTCTTCAGCAGGAAATTCTTTGCCTTTTCCATACCGCCTATATCCTCAAACCCGATCTCCGGGTAGATGAATTCCAGCACATCTCCATATTCCTTTTGCATAACGGAATGCTTCTTGTCTTTAATAAATTCAAAGCTTATGGGCACATCCTCTGCTTCTGCTTTCAGCTTGATATCCTTAATGGATTTCTTGCTGAGTCCGGAAGACAGCTTGGCAAATTCATCCGTACTAAGCTCCGTCTTTACGACGTCATCCTTCAGCAGATATTGTATATATTCCCCGCGCTGCGCCTCGTCAGGCAGCCCTACAAGAACAGGCTCTATCCTGTAGGAGGATTTGAGCAATTCACGGCTTACATCTGCAAGGTTGTCCGCCAGCATTAGAACAGCACTGCCTACGGACGAAATCTTCGCATTCACAGACCATTCGCATATCCAGATAAGAGCGACTCTTTCCTCAACAGACAAGCTGGCTATATCTCCGGAAGGGATTATTTTTTCGACATGATCTATGAAGAGGACCATTTTTGTGTTCTTCAGCGCCTTGTCTATAAAGGGGAATATCCTTGAGGGCATTGCATTCATTACATTGACCGCTTCGTTGGAGGTGATGATGTTGAATTCCTTCTCCATCCCCGCATCAAAGAATGTCAGGCCTCTTGAAATATCATAAAATGCTACGATTCCGAAGCCTCTCTGTTTGACGAACTCCTCGTAGATATACCTGTCCATGTATCTGTAATTGTCTACAAGATCACGGACATTGAAATAAAATAGGAATTCATGTGAAATCCCCGATTTGTATTTACTTAAAAACCCATCGTACCAGAAAGTCCCAGAAGACACTGTTATCCCTCCATTTCAGTCACTCATCTGAATTATACGCCAGATTACGATAAATGTTTATCAATATATCGCTAACTTTTATATTATCTTTGTCTTTTTAATTTGCAGAAATTATTTGATACAGAGGAAGAATTAGATTTCTGCAAAAAGCTTAAGGTAATATAAGTAAAAAAAGCTTGTTTGACTTAAATTCTTTTTTTATTATATGTAAATAAATTTTTTAAAACAAAACGGCTAATAATACGTTACAGACCCGACATTTATTTAAATCCAACATAACGGAGGTAAATTAATGGAAACGACATTCACCGTACCCTCAATAACCTGCAGCATTTGCTCGAACAGGATCAGGACTGAATTGGAATCAATGGCAGGTATTGAAGGTATTGATGTTGATTTGAAAGCCCAAACCGTAAAGGTCTCCTTCAATCCTTCCCGATACCAGCCTCGGGACATACGCGGGAAAATCGCCGATATGGGCTATGAGGTGCTGCAATAGCTGAATCCAAGGGACGTATCTCGGTTACAACTCCTCATGAGAAATGTGTCCCTTTTCCTCTTGCAGCATATCTCGAATACGGCACTCATGAGATCTGGAACTACAGAAGACAGACATTAGAGAACATATTTGATATGGCTTCAAAGAAAGGCTCAAATCTGACTTCTGGTATCTGACTTCTGCTCTTCCGGTGTGTCCCTTCCCCTTTAATCCGGTTGATTCTTACTGATGGACCTGATAATAGTCTCTTCCTGATTCCTAATATGTTTTTGTGCCGTCCGCATGGCAGCTAGGGAATCCCTGCGGGTTATAGCATCACATATCTCATTATGCTCTTTTATCAGCTCTCTTGAGCTGCTGTAATCCTTAATGTAAATCACCCTGAAACGTTGTATCTGTTCCCTCAGGTTGTTGCTGATCTGGATCAGCTTGTCATTTCTCGAGGAGCGGTATATGATATCATGAAACTCCACATCTTTCTTGATCAGCCCTTGAACGTTATCCTTCTCTACATGATTGGTAAATTGAGTCAACACGTGTTTGAGTTCCTTGATCTCCTCATCCGTTATACGTTCCGCTGAAAGTGAAGAAGCCAGGCCGTCCAGCGTTGACCGCACTTCAAGAACATCCATTATATCCTTTACGGAAAGATCTGCGACATGTGCGCCTTTTCTGGGAAGCATCTCCACGAGCCCTTCCAGTTCCAGCTTTCTGATGGCTTCACGCACCGGTGTCCTGCTGACACCCATCTTGTCGGCCAGCTGAACTTCCATAAGCCTTTCACCGGGCTTCAGCTCCCCTACAATGATCGCTTCTCTGAGAGTGTTGAAAATAACTTCCCTGAGAGGTTTATAATCATTCAGATTCACTTTTAACAATTTCCCTGGCATTTTTTGCACCACTCCTTCATTTGTAATTCACAATTCATTCTCGCTTATATTTATAAATCATTTGATTTCGCCTGTTGTTTTAGTACGGAAACACTTCCACCTTTTATCACCGGCCAGTTTATCACAAGCTGCAGCTGCGCTTTTCCCATCCGGGAATATACCGAAGGCTGTCGGGCCGCTGCCGCTCATCATGCTACCGATTGCGCCAAGTTCCAGTAGTTTATCCTTGGCAAACCGTACAATATCGTACTTTGGTATGGTAACACCTTCAAGCACATTCTTCATATTCTCAGATACTGTCCGTATGTCCCGCGTCCTTAATGCGCCAGAAAGCAGGTTTGTATCAGGCCTGTCCCTGTCAATGATTTCTGAAGCCCGCAGATTTCCATATACCCACGCAGTCGAAACCCCGACTCCGGGTTTGACCAGTACGACATCTACACCGCTGAAATCCGGCAATCGGGTCAATTTCTCGCCTATACCCTCGGCCAGCATGGTACCGCCGCTGATGCAATATGGAACATCCGCCCCCACCTGTTTTCCGAGCAACCTCAGATCAGTCAGGCTTAAACCAAGTGAAAACAGTTCGTTGACTCCTCTCAGGACAGCCGCCGCATCGCTGCTTCCGCCGGCAAGTCCTGCTGCAACAGGTATTCTCTTGATGATCTTGATTTTTATCCCGCTTTTTATCCCGAATTTGCACCTTAGCAAGTCAGCTGCCTTCCATGCGGTATTCGTCCTATCCTCGGGGACCCATCTGCTGCTGCATTCCACTATGATTCCAGAAGGAACTGTTTCCAGAAGCACTATATCATGAAGCGAAACTGTCTGCATGATCATCCTGAGTTCATGATATCCATCTTCTCTTTTACCCAGCACATCCAGTGAGAGATTTATTTTCGCCTGTGCCTTTAGTTCCAGACCTGGCATTTTACACCTCGGTTTATCTTCTTGTATATCCAGTATATTATATACAAAAAACATTTGTATATCAATAAAAAGTGCTTGAAATCTTATTTCCAAGCACTCAATTTTTAGACTGTTTTCAATTTTTGTACATACCGGTATTCTATTTTACAGACTCCTCATACAAGCTTCCTGGGAATTAAGATCTGTTCACCGGCAGGCAAAGTGTCACTATCGGCAAATTCATTTCCCTTCTTTATCTCATCCATAGTGGTGGCATACTTTTTTGCAATTTTCCAAAGCGAATCCCCCTGCTGTGTAAAATAGATAATGATGCTGGGCTGCGAGATCTGGCGTTTATCATCCAGCGGCTGTTCCGAAACCTTCGCAATAACCGGTATCGTAACCTGATTGCTTACCCTGGAGAGCAGTCCGATCACAAAACGCACCTCAACCTCTTTCGCTGACACCATACTGTAGCTGTAGTTCTCGATATCCATTTCAATATCAAGGCCCATGCCCGGTTTGACACCTTTCACATCAAGCGTCTGTTTAAAAGGTATTTCCCTGACGGTACAGAAGACCGGCTGTTCCTCATTATTCGCCAGATAAAGAATATTGCAGGCGACAACACCTTCAAGATTAATGCGGTCGTTAGAAACCTCACTGGCAGACAGCGACAGTTTTCCAAGCACATTGAAAATTTCCTGGATATCCGGCGAATCCATATCGATATCAACTACTTCTTTCAATGTAACCTGGTTCTTGTTCTCCGCCACCAGCTCTTCCATCTTTAGCTGTTCTTTTTCAAGATTCATTCTAAAACTCAAACTGTAAGCATCCTCAACCAGGTCGATATCTTTCTTTCCGAAACATTCGGCATAAATATTCAGGCTGGCTTCACTCTTCAGCAGCCTTAGTTCGCCGTCAGCATCTTCTTCAGGTTCGAAGGACAAATCTCTGATTTCAAAATCCACATTGCAATAGGAATTTTCGTCAACGCCAGGCAGATCGATAAACTGCGAAAATGGGATCTCATGTTCCATATACTGAATACTGCGCGTTTCGTCATCACCAATGTATAGTGTCGAGACATTAAGCTCCCCTTTAACCACGACCTTATTTTCCGCCAGTTTGAAATCCTTTCCTGTCACCTTTACATCGTTCCTGAGTATTTCTCTTATCGCAGGCTTTCCTGCAGGCATCTCCAGCGTTTCTTTAACTGGACAGTCACTGCTGTTATTTCCGATATACGAATTCACGCTGATATTATTCTTTAATAGCTGTACATCTTCAGCACCTTCGAAATCACGTGCTACGAACTGTTCGAACTGGGTTGTTACAATACCGTCAAGACTGACGATCGCCTTGACATTAACCTTTCTGCTGTTGAGTATTTCATATTCCATATGCTCAATGTCGCACTTCACCCGGCATTGCATCCCCTGTCTGGTATTGGGGATATCCATGGAGTACCGGAAGCCCGAACTGGTATTTATACTTTTCACAGATTGTTCAGGGTCATCCGAAACGTACAAGATCTTGTATCTTACCGTGCCATCGATCATCAGCTTGTCTGAAGCGGCCTCTGCACTGTTTATGAAGGCATCGCCGTCGAGAAGCAATATACGGACAATGTCCGGCTTTATATCCGGTACAATAATATCATTTTCAACAATAGTCTGTGTGGAATCCTCACCTATTGGTTGATTAAGCCTGACGGCCTCTTTGACAAGTTCCAGAGACATTTTATATCCTCCCCCCGCATGATTGCAAACAATATCATTCTTATGCAATGAAAATGATTTGTATAACGATTTTTCCACTGCATTTTACAATTCATCCTGCAAAACAAAATTGTCGAAGCTTTATTGTTTTACAGCTTATTTAATGTATATTGACAAGACCTCCGAAATATTACTTTAAATCACACCTTAGAGGCATCGAGCCCCTAATATGCGATTTCACAATGAAATCACATCTCGGTCGGATTTGTTGCACAACTGGTCAAAAATAAAAAAGCAACCCAATCATGTGATCGGGTTGCTTTTTTAGGCAATTTAATAATTTATCTTTATCATCGTCTATTTATTCTTCGCTAAAGTCGTTTCTACGATTTAGCTTAGCTGACGCGAATTCTTTTGTCATCCTTGCAAATTACAAGTTCTACCGCCTTCGTAAGTATGTCCGTGTAACTGTAGGAAACTCGCCTTGTGGTCTCGTATTCATTTTCAAACTTGATGATGAAGATGCTTGGATAGGAGTTTTCAATCACTCCTTCTTTGATAAACGCCTTTTTTCTGCCTTTATTAGCCTTGAGTTGAACTTTTTCGCCAATGCAGGTCTCAATGTTCTTCTTTATTTGAAACAGATCACTCTTTTCTGCCATTGAATCACCTCATCTTCTGTTTTCAATATTATATCACAAAGAGCATAGCTTGTCAAAAAAATATTATATTATAACAAGTGAAATTAATTTATGTCAAGCGTTTTTTATAATTTCCTTAAAACAATTGTTGGTAAGGCTCTATTGGATACCCCTCCCGGTATTTCCCACGTGTTTGCACCCCTCCGATTCCGGTTTTGCCCGTTATGGTATTTCCGATGACATCCTCAGCCTCCAATACCTTGTCAATGCTCGTAAATGCTACCTTCTGGCATACCTTCACAGGGTCCAGCGCATGGATCAGGTCCCTGAAGGGGGCACTTGCAAAATTCGCACCCGCTTTCATGATTTCGTTATACATCGACTGGCATGCTCCTGCGAATATAACGAGACTGTCAAGGTCATTATTGACTCGTCTGGCCTCTCTGACAGCCTCGATAAAATACTTGGATGTCCTGTAGGAGGTTAGATTCGTATAACTCTCATTTCCCTTGATAAACCCATCGTGACCAGTAAGAACCAGGATATCAGGGCCATATTCCCTCAATAAAGCCGCAACGCTGCCTGGTTGATCCTTTTCAGGTACATACTGTCCAACAACGTTCAACCCCAGCTTTCTATATTCTTCAAGGCAATTATCAAGATATTCCTTGTCCCCATCCAGATGTAGTACCTTACCGGGCCTTTTCATCTTACCCGTTTCCTCTTTTGACGTATCTCTATAATAAGTTTTTTTTGAGTATCCTCTGTGCCGCACGCCATAATACCCTATTGTATTTATTCCGGCGCCCTGCCTTTCTTCGTCGTCATTCCGGGCATACCGCATACATTTGTTCCTGTACTCGCGCACCTTGCTTTCCGGCTGCAACTCGAGGTCGGATTCGGGTGCATCTGCTTCTATTCTGTAGCTGATTCCCTTAATCCTTACGATGTTTCCTTTTTCATTATTTACTATGTCCACAACCTTAAAAAAAACATCATAACCATAAGATTTTCTTGCGACTATATCGCCGATTTTAAGTTCACCCATCTCTCGTCACCACTATTATTCAGTTTACACAGGAAGTAAAATGCTTCCCGATATATAATATGTAAACAGATACCGGTATGATATCGAAAAAATGATAAAATCTTCCGCCTATATACAATGTGTTTTTTTCAAAATATCTATCACTATTGTACAGGCCACAGCCTTAAGATATAATGGGAGAGGGTACGCGGAAACGTCCCCTTTTAGCGTTATAGCTGACAAAAACCTAATCCGGTTATTTTTAGAAAGGGGTTTCCTCATGCTGACTGATATTGAAATAGCCCAACAATGCACCATGAAGCCGGTTTTGGAAGTTGCCGCTTCACTGGGCATCAATGCCGATGAACTCGAGCTTTATGGAAAATATAAGGCAAAGCTGTCCCCTGATCTCTGGGACAGGCTGAAGGACAAAAAAGACGGGAAGCTTGTACTTGTTACTGCTATCAACCCGACGCCGGCAGGTGAGGGTAAGACAACTACGACAGTCGGTCTCGGAGAGGCTATGACTGCAATCGGTAAAAAGGCCATAATAGCTCTGCGTGAGCCCTCTCTGGGCCCCGTCATGGGCGTAAAGGGCGGCGCTGCAGGGGGCGGTTATGCGCAGGTGGTCCCCATGGAAGATATCAACCTCCACTTCACCGGTGACATGCATGCAGTTACAACTGCGAACAATCTGTTGTCCGCAGTAATAGACAATCATATGCAACAGGGAAACGAGCTTTGTATCGACCCCAGGCAAATTGTCTGGAAACGCGCCATGGACATGAACGACAGGGCCTTAAGAGACATCGTCGTCGGCCTGGGAGGCAAAGCCAACGGTATTCCCAGAGAAGACGGCTTCAACATAACAGTAGCATCCGAAGTCATGGCAATATTATGTCTGTCCAGTGATCTGACCGACCTGAAAAGCAGGCTTGGCAGGATAATCATAGGCTACTCCTATTCAGGTGCGCCGGTCACTGCCTCGCAGCTCAAGGTAGAGGGAGCTATGACACTGCTTTTGAAAGATGCTATCAAGCCCAATCTTGTGCAGACCCTTGAAAATACACCTGCCCTGATGCATGGAGGCCCCTTTGCCAACATAGCCCACGGATGTAACAGCATCAATGCAACAAAACTGGCTTTGAAGCTGGCCGACTATGTAATAACGGAAGCAGGCTTTGGCGCGGACCTTGGTGCTGAGAAATTCTTCGATATTAAATGCAGGTACGCCGGCTTCAAACCTGACGCCGTAGTCCTGGTAGCAACGATCAGAGCACTTAAGTACAACGGCGGTGTACGCAAGGAAGAATTGAAACACGAAGATCTGCATGCATTGAAAAAAGGCTTCCCCAATCTTGAAAAACATGTAGAGAACCTGAATAAATATGGTGTTCCTGTCATTGTAGCCATCAATCATTTTAGCACCGATACAACGGAAGAAATAGAATATATCAAAACCAGATGCAAGAACCTGGATGTGGAAGTAGCATTCTCGGAAGTATTTGCAAGAGGCGGTGAGGGCGGAATAGAACTGGCTGAGAAACTAGTTCATATAATAAATAAAACCCCCGCGCATTTCAAGCTGCTGTATGATATAAAATCACCGATAAAAGCAAAGATCGAAACGATTGCAAAAGAAATTTATGGCGCCCGCTGTGTGTCCTACTCGCCTGCTGCTGACAAGTCCATTAAAAAGCTTGAGGATATGGGGCTGGATAAGCTTCCGATATGCATGGCCAAAACACAGTATTCCCTTTCGGATAATCCGAATTTACTGGGTCGGCCGGAGAACTTTGAAATAACAGTGCGCGAAATCAGGGTATCTGCAGGTGCAGGCTTCATCGTAGCCCTGACAGGTGAGATTATGACCATGCCTGGCCTGCCTAAAATCCCCTCAGCCGAGAAAATCGACATAGATGGGAATGGTATCATAACAGGATTGTTCTAAATGGTTTTCAGACACAAGACTGCCTTCCATTTTCTTTGGGAGGCAGTTTAATTTTGTTGCTATAAACTGGTTTCTTCACAGACTTTTAATAAACTCCCTGTGTGGGCCGATCTCTTCAATGACCTCCTGAAGCCTTGCGACAAAACTTCTCTCGGACCAGCTGCGCCTGCTGTTGTAGTATCTGTTGACCACACGCCAGAATTTCTGAGGGAATTTCAGGATGATTTTCATCACGGCCATTTCATCGGCACTTAATGGTTCTACAGAATTATAGGAGTCAATAATCAGTTCCGTTTTGGAAATATCCCATTCACATTTACGCATTTTCCGCCTGATGAAATTGGCTATATCATATATTTTAAGTTCAAAGCAGCAATAATCGAAATTGACCAGTGAAACCTTTTCATCTTCCATGATGATATTGTGATGAGTATAATCATGGTGACAAAAAATACCTTCTTCTCTGGTGATTTCTACAAGTCTGGCATAGCCTGAGGAGTTTAGCTCCTGGGCAGCATTTTCGCCCATATCAAAAAAATAATCGACATATTCGAGAAATAACTGGTCAAACCGCCCTTTCCCTCTCTTACCCTGTTTTTTCATTTTTCTGATATCGTCAAGCCGTTTGGAGAAATATCCGGGAAGTTTTCCAAGATCATCCTGTACCTTGCAGCCAGCCGGCGCCAGATAACCCCGGGATGCCTTATGCATTTCAGCCAGGGCGACGGCAGCCCTTTTAACATCCAGGTCGTTATCAAAATTACATTCACGCCCATCAATAAAATCCACCAGCGTATAGCAGCCATTATCGAAATTGAAGTAGGGTTCACCGCTTAATGTGCACAAATACCTGTCCACACCGGTAAAACCTTTGTCCGCCAGATGCTCTTTTGCACCATGGACAAAGTTCAATCTTTCAGGAGAAAATGGCATTTTTCTAATCACTTTCCGCCCCTGGGGCGTAACAATCAAGAATGTATCTTTATATGGAACCATGTTCCTGACTTCCAGACCGAAAACTTCCGAAACTTCCCTGTCCATCCCTTGCATGTTGTACCTCCGGACTTAAAGCAGCACTTTGACGAGAAACATTAAATTATATGCCTCGATGCAACTTTATAGAAGAACAAAACATTTGCAGGTACAAAACCATAGTTTGTAGTAAGATAAAGAGGAGAAAAATTGGAAAGGAGAAGCATAAATGGGGACAAAAATTTTAGTGCTGTTCGTACTGCTTCTTTTAATGTGTCTTTGCCTATATAACTGGTGGTTTCTCAAAGAAAAGAACAAACGGATCCCGAACGTACAAAAAGTTAAACTGTCAGTGATGAATAATCATATTACCTGGGGAATAGGTTCCCTGGTAATTCTTCTGATCATTCTCTCCTTTTTGGGATATGGGCTTTATAATTTGATTGTTAATATAATAAAAATGCAGAATTAGCAGTTTACCCGGTCACAGCTTACGAATTTGGCTTTCGCCAATACAATTCAGTGTTTATCAACAACAAAGGAGAGCCTTTAAATAGCTCTCCTTCCTTTAGTACCATATTCAGATAACGTTTTGTACAGTTCGCAGGGGAAACGCAAAAGCCTTTCCCCCGTTTTGCTGTTACTTATAGAGTTCCACCAATCTTAACAAATGCTCATAACGCTCTTTGGCGACTTTCTCAGACTCGCTGAAGAGTTTTTCAGCACGTTCCGGGAATGCACGGGTCAAACGGCCGTAGCGTGTTTCATTGCCCAGGAATTCCTGATAAGTCCCATCGCCTGGCTTGGATGTCAGTGTAAACGGATTCTTGCCTTCCGCCTTAAGAGCAGGGTTGAAGGAGAACAGATTCCAGTAACCGGAAGATACCGCCTTCTTCATTTCATCCTGGCAATGGTTCATACCGCCTTTGATTCCGTGAAGTTCGCAAGGAGCATATCCGATAATCAAGGATGGTCCATTGTAAGCCTCCGCTTCGGCAATCACCTTGACAGCCTGAGCCGGACTTGCGCCAAGAGCTATCTGGGCCACATATACGTAACCATAGCTCATGGCAATTTCAGAAAGACTCTTCTTGCCGATATCTTTGCCTGCAGCAGCAAACTGGCAAACCTCTCCGATGTTGGAAGCCTTGGATGCCTGTCCGCCCGTATTTGAATACATTTCCGTATCGAATACCATAACGTTTACATTCGCACCTGAAGCAAGTACATGGTCAAGTCCGCCAAAGCCAATATCGTAAGCCCATCCATCACCGCCGAGAATCCATACGGATTTCTTGGCAAGGTATTGCTTTTTCTCAAGGATTTCTTTAGAAAGATCACAGCCTGCAGCAGCAGCTTTTTCAATTTCAGTAACCAGCGCTTTGGCAGCAGATGCGTTCTCTTTTGTGCTGTCTTTTGTTTCTATGAATCTGGCAGCGGCAGCCTTCAGCTCAGAGGAAGCCTGATCGGAAGCAGCAAGCTTTTCAATCTTGTCTATTGCCTGATCGCGAAGAACCTTTTGTCCAAGATACATACCAAAACCGTGCTCCGCATTATCCTCGAACAAGGAGTTTGACCAGGCAGGACCCATGTTGGTATCCTTATTTACTGTAAATGGGCTGGTTGCAGCAGGATTTCCCCAGATAGAAGAACATCCGGTAGCATTTGAGATATACATCTGCTCGCCAAACAACTGGGTGATTAAACGGGCGTAAGATGTTTCAGCACATCCTGCGCAGCTTCCTGAGAATTCAAGAAGCGGCTGGTTGAACTGAGATCCCTTCACCGTAGTATCGGCTGGCATTCCTGGCTTCTTGCCCACGTTTGCAACCAAATAATCAAATACCGGCTGCTGGTCAGCCTGTGATTCCTGTGGGACCATCTTTATAGCCTTTTCCTTAACCGGACATACAGTGATACATTCGGCACATCCCATACAATCCAACGGAGTTACGCTCATTGTAAACTTGTATGCACCAGCCTTGGGCTTTGTATCGGCAAGTTTGATGTTGGCAGGAGCTGCCTTTACTTCCTCTTCGCTTAGCATAAACGGGCGTATTGTTGCATGTGAGCAGACAAACGCACAACTGTTGCATTGGATACATGCTTTTGCATCCCATTCCGGCACCATTACGGCCGTACCGCGCTTCTCATATGCAGCGGCACCCAGCTCGAATTGTCCGTCCGGATTCTCTGCGAATGCAGATACAGGAAGACTATCTCCATCCATTAACGCGATCGGGTTAAGAAGATTCTTAACCATATCGACTACCTTCTTACGGCCTTGGAGCTCCGGAGCAGACGGATCGGCTTCCGGATTCGACCATGCAGCAGGAACTTCAACTTTATGAAGAGCAGTTAACCCTGCATCAATTGCTTTATAATTCATTTCAACAATTGCGTCGCCTTTCGAGCTGTATGATTTCTTTGCAGCTGCTTTCATAAACTGAATAGCCTCTTCAATGGGCATTACCTTTGCCAGCTTGAAGAACGCAGATTGGAGAATTGTGTTGGTACGTTTACCCATACCAATTTCAATTGCCTTATCAATCGCGTTGATGGTGTATACCTGAACGTTGTGGTCTGCGATATATTTTTTAGCGGCGGCATTCAATTTCGTAGCCAATTCTTCATCAGACCACTGGCAGTTAATCATGAAAATCCCGCCCGGTTTTACATCCTGGACCATCTTGAAGCCTTTAACCACGTAAGATGGATTATGACAGGCAACAAAGTCAGCTTGATTAATGTAATATGGGCTCTTGATTGGCTTTTCCCCAAATCTGAGATGGGAGATTGTGATACCGCCGGTTTTCTTGGAATCATATTGAAAATATGCCTGGATATATTTTTCAGTATGGTCACCGATGATCTTTGTGGAGTTCTTGTTGGCACCAACAGTACCATCTCCGCCAAGACCCCAGAATTTACACTCTACCGTACCTGCAGCAGCTGTAATAGGAGCAGGCTTAATTTCCGGCAAGCTTAAGTAGGTTACATCGTCTTCGATACCGATTGTAAAGCGCAGCTTGGGAGCATCCTTCTTGAGCTCCGTATAAACAGCAAACGCTGATGAAGGCGGAGTATCCTTGGAACCTAGCCCATAGCGGCCATTTGTAATTATTACATTATGAAGTCCCGCCTCACGGAGAGTTGTAGCAACATCAAGGTATAATGGTTCTCCTAATGCTCCCGGCTCTTTTGTACGGTCAAGCACAGCAATTTTTTTAACTGTTTTGGGAAGAACCTTAAGAAGGCTGTTGGAAACCCAGGGACGATATAGACGTACCTTGACAAGTCCAACTTTCTCCCCTGCAGCCGTCAGGTAATCGATAACTTCTTCAGCCACATCACAGAAAGAACCCATGGCAATGATGACACGTTCAGCATCCGGTGCGCCATAATAGTTGAATAAATCATAATTTGTACCAAGTTTTTCGTTTACCTTCGCCATATATTTTTCAACAATAGCCGGCAATTCATTGTAATATTTGTTGCATGCTTCACGATGCTGGAAGAATATATCTCCATTTTCATGTGAACCACGCATTGCAGGATGCTCCGGGCTTAACGAATGTTCGCGGAAAGCCTTTACAGCAGCCATGTTGCACATTTCCTTGAGATCCTTGTAATCCCACATTTCAATTTTTTGAACTTCATGTGATGTACGGAAACCATCGAAGAAGTTGATAAAAGGAACGCTGCCTTCAATTGTTGCCAGATGTGCAACAGCGCTCAAGTCCATTACTTCCTGTGGGTTTGATTCGGCTAACATGGCAAATCCGGTCTGACGGCAGGAATATACGTCACTATGGTCCCCGAAGATATTCAACGCATGTGAAGCAACTGTACGCGCAGATACGTGAAATACACTGGGAAGCAGTTCCCCGGCGATTTTGAACATATTGGGAATCATCAGGAGAAGGCCCTGCGAAGCGGTGAAGGTGGTAGTCATGGCACCAGCAGCAAGAGAACCGTGAACAGCGCCAGCCGCACCTGCTTCAGATTGCATCTCAACAACCTTGACCTGGTTGCCAAAAATGTTTTCACGACCTATCGCGGACCATTGGTCAACAAAATCAGCCATTGGACTTGAAGGTGTAATTGGGTAAATGGCAGCAACATCAGTGAATGCATATGATACATGTGCAGCAGCTGTATTGCCGTCCATTGATTGTTTTGGTCTTGACATTATTATATACCCCCTTAAATAAGTAAAAAATACGAATAATACTATGTAACTAGTACTGTATTTTATCAGTTTTTTGCCATTTTGTAAAGGTTGCATCATTATTGTGTATACAAAATGCAAATAAATATCTGGGCTTCTACCTTTATTATCAGCATTTACAAGGATGAGTCAAGAAATGAATTAATAAATCAGAAGATAAAAATATTGTTTATTGTATACAATATCTAAATACCAAAGATAAGCTTGAGAATAACAAGAAGTACAAATCCGGGAATACCCAATGTCCCTACAATGAATGCGGTATAAATATTAAAAGCAATATGAAAACCGATAAACGCGCCGACAAAATTGACCAGTAATATAGCAATCGCTCCAAGCAAAGAATTATAGACCAGTTTCAGCAATACCTTTAGCGGTAATAGAAGCAGCCTTCCAAGTATAAAAAGCAAAATGATACCAACTACATATGCCAGAATAACTCCATAATCAACCGTCATAATCCTGCCCCAATTTCTATGGATTGAATTAGGGTCCAAGCTTTCTTGGACTTATACAATATATATACTTGTACAAATGATCGATTATGACTATATTTACTGTTCCGGTATAAGTCATACGTAGCGGGAGAGTCCCTTTTCCTTAACAAGTTTCAGAAAATAGGTGTATCTTGCTTCGCAGGCTTTCAGTTTGTATGTATAATAATCTACCAGCATATCTTCATGTACATAATCGAAATTGGAATTTGTATCCCGCCATTCATCGCGGGCTTCCAGCGTTACTCTTAGAAGATCACGGTCCTCGGCACTGAGTAGCGCTGCATGAGATATTTTTGAAAAAATCGATTTTTTGACGGTTCCTGGTCCGATAAGACTCTTTCCATGCCTGGATTCATATTTTACAGTTCCGGTACTCATTTTTCGCACCTCTTATAGTTAATATATCGCTATAAGTATAGGCGCAAATTTACAATTATATACATCCTGTTTTAAGATAACGATATACTGCATTTGATGTTATATATCTGAATTGTCCCCAATCATGCCATTTCCCCTTTATTGCATCAAGTTCGGCGACAATTTCCATAAGTCCGCCCAGGTCAACCTCCCTGACTTCACCAATCTCATCATCGCTGGCATCCTCAAGCAGCCGTCCTCCTGTTTCATCAAGTATGAAAATATAGGAGTAGAACATCACGTGGTCATCAGCATGTTCAAAGCGTATCCTGACGACCCCGCCGAAGGATCTGATCTTCACATCCAGCCCGAGCTCTTCCTTGACTTCACGGAACATCGCTGCAAGGATGTCTTCATCATGACCGATCCCACCAGTAGGGACTCTGTAGATACCCCTGGGATATTCTGTGCAGGTGATGGCAACAATCTTGCCATTCGGCCTTATGACACAAAAAACCACTTCACCCCGTCTGTCCCGCTGAACTACACTTTTCAACCGGTTAAAATAGCTGGCTGAATCATACCGTATGGTAACATCAGCTATGTTTCCGTTTGACTCAAGTTTTTTACATATATCAAGATATTCTGTTTCATTAAAAGCATTCATATGACTTTTGGTCCCTCCGCTCTGAAGCGTACTGCATGACCGGGACATTTACCTTACCCCGAACACCTTCTTTTCTCTATGCAGGCGTCCCACTTCCTTAATATTAATACTTTTTGTTCGGCATTTCCACTATTGTATTGTAAATTTGAAAGAACAGTAACAAAAATTTAATATTGATCCTGTATAATAATATTGTATTTTGAAGAAACAATTGCGATAATATATAAGTTGAAAAAACAGTATTGTGAAAGGAACCTATATGTTTTTGCTATAGTCTAAAGGGTATATATAAGATAGTACAAAATATTTAATACCAATACCCTGTTTTGTGTTATCCTTAGTATCATTTATATAAAACGCTTATATAAAGAGAATAAATTAATTTGGAGTGAGGCAATGGAACCGGAAGTACCACTTAGTCGCCCCCGAAATAAAAAGAAGAAAATATTTTTCATTATTCCCGCTGTGTTCATTTTAATTATGCTGATGGCGACAACAGCATTTGCATTTAAGACTCTGCAGAATGATAAAATATACAAGGGAATTACCATAGGAAGTCTAAACGCATCCGGTTTGAGCAAGGATGAATTGAAAAGGGTATTGGATACCGAATATCAAACCGTTGCAGACAAACAGGAAATTACGCTTAAGACGGAAAAAGCGGAAATAAAAGTGCGTTTCCCTGATTTAAATGTGCGCTACGATATAAAGGCAGCAGCTGAGAAGGCATATGCAATAGGCCGGAGCGGTACTATTTTCGACCGTCTCTATGATATCGTACATGCGGGTATAAGCGGATTTACGCTGAATATGCCACAAACCTTTGATAAGAAAAAAGTCGAAACCTTCGTAAATGATATTTATAACAGGACATTGGTAAATGTATCGGATGGAGATCTGCACATATCAGACAACAGTGTTACGATACGTTCAGGCATTCATGGCGAGAATATCGACAGGGCTAAAACACTGGAGTTGGTGAATGCTTTGATCGAAAAAGATAAAAGCGGCACCATCGAACCAGAAGTTATCGTCACCTCTCCATTAAAGTTCAATATCGATGACTTGTACAAGCAAATCAATTGTGAGCCAGTGGATGCTTCCTATAAGATAGAAAACTCTGTATTAGCACTGATTCCCCATGTAGTTGGACGAAAAATAGATAAATCACAACTGGAAGGCATCGTTGCCGAACTTGAAAAGTCAGAGGACACGGAACGGTTACTTCCTGTTACGTTTACTACTCCGAAAATCACATCTGAAATGGCAACCGCTATGTTGTTCAAGGATGAACTCGCATCCTGGAGCACAACATTTTCGACAGCTACGACAAATGGTAAAAACAGAGGCTACAATATGCAACTTGCCGTCTCGAAAATAAATGAAATGGTTATGGCACCCGGCCAGGAATTTTCATATAATGATGTCGTCGGTCCAAGAGATCTGGATCATGGATTCAAATTGGCTCATGTATACAGCGCAGGCAAGATCATAGACGGGATGGGCGGAGGAATCTGCCAGGTATCATCTACCATGTACTCTGCCGTATTGAGAGCGGACCTTGAAGTCGTTGAAAGGCTCAATCATTCTTTTACTGTCGGTTATGTACCGTTGGGACAGGATGCCACCGCTTATTACGGAGGGACGGACTTCAAATTCAAGAACAGCAGCAAGTGGCCAATAAAGCTGCTTGCTTCAGTAAAAGGAAATAAAGTATATTTTTCAATAAAAGGCACGAATGATACACCGGGAAAGACAGTGATCATCAGTAACAAAATTTTACAGCAGACACCTTTTACAATAACATACAAGGATGATCCTACATTGCCTGCAGGCGTCACAAAGCAAGTTCTGCCAGGCATGAACGGCTATATTGTAGATACTTACAAAACAATCAAGATGGATGGCAAGGTCGTATCACAAACAAAACTGCACACAAGCAAATACAAAGTATACGCACAGGAAATGCTCCGGGGTACAAAAGGTGCCGTTACAGTGCCCGCAGGTCAGACTGCTACGCCGCCGGCAATTACGGTTCCTACGGAAGCCGATGTACCTTCAGATGTGCCATCAGATGTACCTTCAGATGTACCTTCAGATGTACCTTCAGATGTACCTTCAGATGTACCTTCAGATGTGCCTTCAGATGTGCCTTCAGATGAAACAATAGATGAAGCGGCACCGTCGGCTGAAGATACTGCTGATAACAGCCAGACGATACCTGAAGTACCGGCACCATAAATACTATTGCATTTCAATAAAAAACACAGCCGCCTCAATAAATAAGCAGCTGTGTTTTTCTAAGTCGTTTACAAAGTAAATACGGCCTGGGAGTCCGCTCGAAAACTAATGTATGCAGATTTTCCGGGCAGACTCCCAGTATATTGTAACATCTAAATGTTTGTCATTCTGAGCGATGTTTGTCATTCTGAGTGCAGCGAAGAATCCTGGCCGCCTAAGATCCTTCGCTAACGCTCAGGATGGCATTGTAAGTTATTTTATATAAGTTTTAGAGTTTACAGTCTCCTAATATGTTTCTACACTTGTTGCACCGCTTCTTTTCAGTACGGACGATATTTTATCCACTTTATCTTCATCGGTTTTCATGCTGAACAATATCTTACCATGTTTTATATCACTTTCATACTGCCTGCTTCTATTCTCAGGTATGCCAAGATCTACAAGACCTCCGACGATACCTCCCGTCACTGCGCCGGAAATTAATCCTGCAATCGGACCCGCCGCTGCAATGATACCGAGACCCGGAATGACAAGGCTGCCTGCTCCAATCACCAATCCGGCTATACCTCCAAGAACGCTGCCTGAAACTACTCCATCGGATATGTTATCATTTATTTGTGTATGGTCATTCTTTATTCCCACCACAGTCGGGACTCCGGTACTGGCATTGGCAGGCGCAGCAGCGGCAGGCATGGTGCCTGTGGCAGTAAGTGTCGGATCGCCTTCCTCGCCCTGTTTGGAGACAATCGAGATATCGTCAGTGCGAAGACCTTGCTCTTTTACCTTGGCTGCCGCTATTTCGGCATGTTGGCGGCTATCAAACATTCCTACTATTGTTTTCGACATGGATAATCCTCCTTTATTCACGAAACTTATGTTGAAATAAATTGCAGAAATTATTATAACGCACCGGTTCAAAGAAAATTTTTCGATTGTAGAAAAATTTTCTTACCGCTGCTGCGTTTCAACGAGGTCGGAGATCTGCCCGCCGCCTGAAAACCAAATCAGTACCCGCCACCTATGGAAGTGGGACATCTTTTGCCTCGTTATATATAGCATTACAAAATTGCGTCTGTATTATTCAAAGCAATCTTTTTTCACAAATCGTACATGAAAGTCCATACTGAATCATTCATAATTTTACTATTTCTGAATATTGCTTTTTAGTGTATAATAATTTATTAAAGGCCGTGCAGAGTATAAAACATTATTTACGATATTTTAACAAATATCATGGTTCATCAGGGGTGAAAAATGCAGTCAAAAAGTCTGGCGTTTTTGTTCATAATCATAATAGCAATTCCTATTATAGCTTTATCATCGAACCATGAAATTTTTTTTGTAGTAATGTCTCTCATTATTACAGTCATATCCATCAGATATATTTTCAGACTGCTGACCAGTGAGAGCCTCAAAGGCAATGAAGCAGATGAGGAGATGGAGGAGGAGCTTGAAGACCTGATCGGGATTGATGTCAAAAAGTTTGGTAAAGGCATCAGTGTAGCCAGCAATCTTCTGGCCATTTTATTTTTGATCTACTGCGCGTTCTTTCTCGAAACAATCCTCCTTAAAGCAGTTACCTCTTTTGCAATCATTCTTCAGATTTACCTCATTTTGAAGAAAGCCGGCAGGAACGCTTTACCTTTTGATCCGGACAAACACAGGCCCCAGATCGTCCTATCCAGCATACTTAATCTCGCAGTTGTCATATTCACAGTCCTTAACAAGCTGTACAAACTGAAATAACAATTGTTTTTGCAAGTTTGGCATTCTTTAGCTGCATAATTTTTTATAAAACTATTGAATATGCCTAGCATAACTGCTATAATTAAGGACACAAAATGTAGTTAAAAATTATTGAATAAAATTGAAGGCATGACCCGTCAGATCAGTCAAATCCCTAAAAAATATGCAAAGGTGCATATTGAGGTCATGAATATGGAATACACTCAATGAAGAGGCATTTCAAGCTTATTGTATGCCTTTTTTTATTTTCCTTTTTTCGCGAAGGAAGATTTGATTAATAGATGTAAATATTGCAAGAAAAATTTTAATAGCCGTCATTTTGTATAAACAATGTATTCTAGAGAGGTTGTTTGATTATGAAACAAGTTGGATTACCCGTAAAGCAAGGATTATATGACCCACGAAACGAACATGACGCCTGCGGTATAGGCTTTGTTGCAAATATAAATGGGTCACGGTCGCACCAGATCATACGCCAGGCTCTGACCATACTTGTCAATTTGGCACACAGAGGTGGGAGCGGCTCGGAGGCAAATACGGGGGATGGTGCAGGAATCCTGATACAGATACCTCATAAGTTCTTTGAAGCGGAATGCGCCAAGGCAGGTATCTCACTGCCGGCACCCGAAGAATACGGCGTAGGTATGGTGTTTCTGACAAATGAAGAAACAAAGCGAAAAGAAATGGAAGCCTCTCTTGAAAGCATTATCAGAGATGAAGGTCAGACTGTGCTGGGTTGGAGAGATGTGCCGACAAATCCTGTCTCACTTGGCAAAACAGCTCTGGATTGCATGCCATTCATGCGCCAGATATTTATAGGAAAGAATTCCTCTCTTAAAGATACTCTGGCTTTTGAGAGAAAGCTTTATATCATACGCAAGCGTGCAGAAAAAGCGTCAGTCGACTGCGGAATAAATTTTTATGTCGCAAGCCTTTCTGCGAAGACCATTGTCTACAAAGGAATGCTGACTTCAGTGCAGGTAGATGATTTTTATAAAGATCTTTCGGACAGGGATGTTACAAGTGCATTGGCCCTGGTACACTCACGCTACAGTACGAACACTTTCCCAAGCTGGGAACGTGCTCATCCGAACCGTTATCTGTGCCACAACGGAGAAATCAACACGCTGCAGGGAAATGTGAACTGGATGGCAGCACGTGAAACCAATCTTAGGTCAGAACTATTCGGAGAGGATCTGAAAAAAGTATTCCCGGTAATCAATCCGGATGGCAGTGATTCTGCGATGTTTGACAATTGTCTTGAATTTCTGACTCTTTCAGGTCGTTCACTGCCGCATTCCATTATGATGATGATACCGGAGCCCTGGTCAAACCATGAAAGCATGAGCGATGAGAAAAAGGCTTTTTATGAGTTTCACAGCTGTTTGATGGAGCCCTGGGACGGCCCGGCGGCAATGGGCTTTACCGATGGATCTGTAATTGGCGCGATTCTGGATAGAAACGGACTTAGGCCGGCACGTTATTATGTTACAAAAGACGGCCAGGTCATCATGTCTTCCGAGGTAGGAGTACTCGATATCGAGCCGGAGCGCATCCTGAGCAAGGAAAGGCTGATGCCCGGCAGAATGCTGCTTATTGATACTGTAGAAGGACGTATTATCAATGACCGCGAACTCAAGCATAAAATATCACGCGAATTTCCATACCGCAAGTGGCTTGACGCGCACCTCATCGAATTGGAGAATCTTCCCGCTGCAGTTGCTGTTTCAGGTTCAACTGAACCATCGGCAGATGAAGCTTCATCGACGGCCTTCACATCAACACAGGCAGTTGCTGTTCCCGACGATTCGGCATCAATAACCGGTCAAAGCGGAAGCCATGCGCAGAGTACTCTGCTGCAACGTCAGAAAGCTTTTGGCTATACTTACGAAGAGTTCAGGAAAATCATTATCCCAATGGTTAAGGATG
>WSSedL1CaDRAFT_10000521_pt1 | contig 27002 bp, 27 predicted proteins | sample WetSurSL1Cattail_FD_9464 | JGI IMG/M metagenome (IMG submission 9464)
CTCCGTTTTCTGCTCGAATACTCTGATCGTAGCGTTCACCCTGGGACATTTTTGAATTCATGATGGAGATGCGATCCCCAAAATGGGATAAAAATTGCTGAACAGTCTGCCAGGTCAGTGCTATTTCCGGGATCAGAACAATCACTTGCTTCCCTTGTGCAATCACGGAATCGATAATCTCCATATAAACTATTGTCTTGCCGCTACCTGTAATGCCATGGATTAGATATGTACCGCGTTTTCCTGCACTGTATTCGTTATGAAAATCATCTACAATATATTGCTGCTCATCATTAAGCAACATGTTTTGATCGGACTTATCCTTATATTGAATCGGATTTCGGTAAAGCTGCTTCGAGACCGTTTTGGTTACACCCTGATTTTCCATGCTTAACAGTGTATTACGAGGAATATTAAGCTTGCCCACTGCCTCACTGTAATCCAGAATATTATTCTTTCGTAATGCCTCGAGAAGACGTAGCTTGGCTTTGCTATTCTTTCTCTGATATTCAAAAAATAGCTGCTCAGCCTGCTCCGGGGTTGCTGCCAGCTGGATACTCCTCTGTTCCTTAATTTTTACTACTTTTTTTACCGGAATCACCGTCTTCAGCGAATCATTCATGGTTCCGCCGAACATTTCTTTCATCCAATACGCCAGATAAATCAGATGACTCTCAATTACCTGCGAATCCTTAACGACCTCTGAAATTGGTTTAATTAAGGATTCATCAATCTTTGATTCTGTCGAAATATCTACAATATATCCTTGAATTCTTCGATTACCCTTTCCAAAGGGTACAATAACTAATGCCCCTATCACGGCTTTTTCTTCTAACTCCGCGGAGATGGCATATTGATATGTCTTGTCCAGATTTTCATGGGAGATATCGATAATGATATCCGCATAGGTTTGATAAGACATCCTGCCTCCTTTACCTGCCTGCAAGAATATCCGCAATCAGTTCTCTCTCATCCATATGGTACTTAACGCCTTTAATCTCCTGGTAATTCTCATGTCCCTTACCCGCAAGGACAATGACATCACCTTCCAAGGCGTTCTCAATACAGTACTTAATTGCCTCCTTGCGGTCATCAATCTCAATATAATTACCCGGCCCTTTTTTCACTCCGACAATAATATCATTAATGATGTCCTTCGGTTCTTCGGATCTAGGATTATCTGAAGTAACAACCGTAAGATCGGCAAGATTTGAAGAGACCTCACCCATTTCAAATCTCCTGTCTCTGGAACGATTGCCGCCGCATCCGAATAAGCATACCAGACGGCTCGGATTATATTCCCTCAATGTGGTAAGCAGGCTTCGAAGGCTCATCGCATTATGAGCATAATCTATCATTAAAGTAAACTTATAAGGCAACGGAACAAGTTCGACACGCCCTTTGACATTCACACAATCCAGTGCTTTCGTTATATCAGTGATGCTCACTCCAAAATGCCTGCAAAGTGCAATGGCACAGAGAGAATTATATACATTAAACCTACCGGGAATATTCATCTTAACATCAAAGCTCATAAGTCCTTCTACCCGGTATGAAATACCAAGGTAACCGGGACGCTCCACCAATACTTCCTTCGTTGCCCGAATATCCGCTTTTTCGGAGAAGCCATAGGTCTCTACGCTGCAGGTATGTCCTTCAAGTATCTCCTTTGCATATGGATCATCCAGATTAATCAATCCAATCCTGCACTGCTTAAAAAGCTTGCTCTTACAACGAAGATAATCTTCAAAATCCTTATGCTCGTCACCACCGATGTGATCCGGTTCAAGGTTGGTAAAGATACCGTAGTCAAATATAAATCCTGCCAAACGATTAAGCATCAGTCCCTGTGAGGAAGCCTCCATCACCACATATTCACAGCCTACTTCCACCATCTTTGCAAAGGTTTTCTGTATGATATAGGATTCCGGAGTCGTATTGTTCGCCGGAATCACCTCATTCCCAATGATTGTTTCAATCGTTCCGATTAATCCAACCTTTCTGCCGGTATTTTCAAGAATTGATTTAATCATGTAGGCCGTTGTAGTCTTTCCCTTGGTACCGGTGATTCCGATAGATATTAGCTTTCTTGCCGGGTGATCAAAGTATACTGCTGCCATATCTGCAAGGGCCAGTCTTGTATCTTCTGTATGTATTACTGTAATGCCTTCCGGAAATTCCATCTGTTTTTCCACAATAACTGCTGCCGCACCCTTTCGCGCAACCTCCTGTATATAGGTATGTCCGTCAGAAACAGCTCCGGTGATACATACAAAGACAGAACCTTTTACTACCTTTCTTGAATCATATACTAATTCCGTAACAGGAATATGAACTTCTCCCTGTTGACAGGTATAGGAAATCTGTTCTAATAATTGATCTAAATACATAGGATTCCTCCTTTATCCACTAGCTCCCCTGTGCCGTCTTCGGCGGCTCTCAAATCAGGGGTGTGAAAATAGCTTTTTCATTTTCACATTAAATACTCTTCATTCCCAATATTATTATGAAATGCAGCTCTTCATGTCAGTGAATCCGGTGTGCTGCACATATATTATTATAGGCGAATAATCCTATTTGTAAAGAAAAAGATAGGGCTACGGGTCTTATTGAACCGTATCCTATCTGTAGTTAAATGGTCAGTTATCAATAATCAGCAAATATATTGCTTACTTATTTACAAACCTTAGTTATATTACTTACTTATTGTATCATCCTAAATTACCTTGCTTTGTAGAACCGGGATACAAAATCACAGTCATCCCCCTTTGCCGTAATAATAAATCCAAAAAACTGATCAAATTGTTTCAATAACATAAAATCAGGTGTCAGCTGAGCAAGTGTCTCGGCGATTTTAACTACCACTAATAAATCCCTTACCATACATGTTTCAAGCACCTTCGTACCTATAGCCTGTTCAAGCATCTCCGGTAAAGTACAAGTATTTAAATATAATAACATAGCAATCCTAAAAGTGTTAAGTGAATTTTTTAATCATAAAAACCAACGGAATAAATGGTAGAAATGGCATTGCCAAGTTATAAATCACATACAAAACCGGGTCCTTGGATATAAAAATCATAAGGGCTCCAATAAAGATATAATATACGCCCAGCAGGTATAAAGCCTTCCGGCTGGATTTGACATAGCCCTGGGGATCTCTTTCCTTGTATTTCTTTGTTTTCGTTAATAAGGTTTTATCAGGGATAAACCTTCCAATTATAATCACTAACACTCCCAATACCATACATACAATTTCGTAAGCCGAATCATCGTACATTGCTTTACTCCTTTTAGTTATCCAAATATCTTCTCGTGTAAGGACAGATCTCAATACATTTTCCACAAAGTGTAATCTGCTGATCAAGTGCCTCGGCAGAAAGTTCTCTTGCTTTCTTCCTGCAGGCTAGGGCATCAAAGAATTCGTCGCGGTCAAGCTCAGGCCGCCAGTTATGACCTGATATTGCCTGACCGGGACAGGCCTGCTTACACTGCATACAGTCACCACAATATGAACGGATTGTCGGTTCACAGCATGCGATTGGTGCATCCGTTAGTACAGAGGTTAAGCGTATCGCTGATCCATACCCTTCAGTTACAAACAAGGCACTCTTACCAATCCAGCCTAATCCGGCATGTACTGCTACCGTCTTATGCGGCATTATCGTGCGGTAAATACTAAATTCCTGCGTTGTCGCAACCTTCTGAGGATATGCATGATATCCATTGTCATTGATATACTTCGCACATAGATCCGCCAATTCGTCCAGCTTTTGATTAAGCTCATGGTAAGCATCATAATATTCCATGGTAGGAGCCTTATGAATATTTTTGATAACCTCTTTCGGATAAGCTCGGGCAATCGATATACCGACTGGATAATGTGGTACAGAAATCGGTTTCGCAACACAAGTCTAACTTCTTTGTTCGTTTAGGTCCACCTCCGCGTACAGTCCCTCGAGATTAGCAAATCCAACCAAGGATGCACCCTCATTATGCAATAGCTGCTCCAAAACATGATTCATTTCTTGCACCTCCGATCTATTCGTCAAATCACAATATTTGCGACCTGCATCAAGTCCTCACATGTAAAATCCGATTCACTGGCAATATCCTTATGTACGAGTATTGTCTTCATTCCAACTGCTTTACCACCGAGAAGAAAGTATTATTTTACAACACTTTTTATGTCCAAATCCAGTTTTTTTGAAGTCATATGAATCAAAAGCTCCTCCACCGCGGAGATGCTTGCCAGTCCGCACACCAAACACATGGTAAATGACAACCCAAGTATACAGTAAAGAATAGGTAGAAAGAAAATCAATAATCCGGTAGCCTTATTGGCATAAGTATGCAAAAATGCTAGTTTATGATACCTTATAAAGCCAATTCCTAAAGAAATAAATCGAACAGTTGCTATGCCTCCGATCCAGCATAACATCCATAAGGACCACTCTATTATAGGAAATAGTATTATCATAAGTATTCCAAGAAATATCACATCCGCTATACTGTCTAAAACTGCACCGAATTGACTCTCTGATCCGGTCTTTCGTGCAATATACCCATCTAAAACATCACTGATACCGCATAGCAGATATAATAAAAAAAATTCGACTGATAATACTTTCGTGAACAGTAATGCCAAGGAACAGATAATTCTTATGACCGATATGATATTCGGTAACCGTTTCATTCGTACCTCCAAGATACCGTTTACGGTATCTATAATATTGATTCGAGTATCAAAAGTTGCTTTTAGGATATACCCGTTTGGACAACTATTAATCTGGCAACTTGAAGTAACCCTACTATTCGTATTTTAATTGATAAATACATAAAACTCAACCTCTGTTTATCATTCGTTTTTCTATTCATTTTTATATTCTCTCACCGTCATCATCTTTCCGTCTGTCTTAATACTAATCGCACCTGTCTCATAGGTAATTAGTATTTTACTGTTCATATCCTTTAATCTGGTCAGAAGCTCCTTATGTGGGTGTCCATAAAAATTATCCTTTCCACAAGATATGAGTGATATCTCCGGTCTGATCAGGCGAAGAAATTCTATCATTGTAGAATATTTTGATCCATGATGCGCCACCTTAAGCACATCATAATCAGAGATGAGTGCAAATTCCTCGGCATTCCCCTTAAAATACTCCTTCCATATCGTCTTATCCTTCAAAAGTCTGACCACCTCTTCCTCGCCGTCTTGTTGCAAATCACCGGTGAAAAGCATGTCAAACTTCCCATAGGTAACACTTAATACAGTTGAATATGCATTGGCGGATTCCGCTGCATCTCCTACAATAGGGTGCAAACAAAAGATATGCATATCACCGTCCATGATATAATCTCCTGTACTGATATAAAGAATCGCAATCTTTCTACTCCTCGCTAGCGTCTCCAGTGTAAGGTATGACTCATCCTTATTGCTGATGGCCGGTAAAACGAGTGTGTTGATCTTAATCCTGCCTGCCTCTATCAACTCCTCAAGTCCGCTGACATGATCCTTATCCGAATGGGACATAATTGCATAATCAAGGCAGTCTGTTCCCTGTGATAACAGAAAAGGTTGTATCCGGTTAATTCCCACCTTCACTACATCCGAGCTTCCTCCATCAATCAGATAGGTCGTTTTGTTTTTACTCTCTATGTAAATTGCATCACCTTGTCCCACATCCAACATTGTAATGTCAAGCCCCTTGCTACGTCCGGGAATGAGAAACAGAATCAGTGCTGCGACCGGAATAAGAACCATCCATTTCTTATCATACCTTTGTACACATCGGATGAAAACCATAATTAACACTATATAGATCAAGATATGTAGCAACTCCGGCTTTCCCGTCGCAATCAGATTGCCCGGTAGCTTATTTCCTATTCTACATACCTCTTCATTGAATTTCAGAATATAATTGCTTCCTCCTATCAGAAACATTCCAAGTGGTTTGCAAATTGCACCGGCGATACCTGCAAATAGGGAATTCAGCGTTAATACCGTAATAAATGGAAGGATGATCAGATTTGTCAAAATACTATAAGTCGGAAATTGATAAAAGAAATAAGCGACAAACGGTGTTGTTGTAATCTGTGCACTTATACTGATATAGAGACTTGATAGAATGGGGTGTTTTGTCGGAAAGATCTTCTGCAGGCAGGGATATATGACGGCTATACCAAGCACTGCCCCAAAGGAAAGCAAGAAGCCGGCACTAAGGATTTGAAGCGGGTTTTGAAACAAGATGATGAGCGCACTGAGCGCAAGGGACGAAAGCATATCGTACGTCTTACCAAATAAACCTGACAGTAACATCACAGTCATCATAACGACCGCCCGATTAGTCGACACACTGAAGTTCGTAAGAACGCCGTAGCAATAGATAAAGAATATTGTAAGTAAAGTGGCCGGTAAGATTGGAATCTTAATCTTTTTTAACAGCCAGAACATGAACATTCCAAGGAGCGATACATGAAGTCCCGAGATTGCAAGAATATGGGAGATACCATTTACCTGATATAATTGCTTAATCTCATCATCCAGCAGATATTTGTCACCAAGCAGCATCGCAATGACTGTTCCGGCTTCCTTATCTGATAAAATGCCTTGATAAACCGCTAGAAGTTTATCCTTAAGCCGGTCTAACTGCAAATGAAATTTGGAATAGCCGGCATTCTTAACTGAAATGCTGTCAGCCTCCATCTTATAATCAATATTTTCAATTCGGTAATAAAGCTTTTCGTTGAATTGTCCGGGATTCCCGGGTGTAGAGAATTTACGAAGTGTTCCATGGACGGTAATCAGATTACCGATTCGATAATTTCTTGTCAATGATTCTTGGGGTTTTTTACCGCTGCCTTGTTCATCGTAACAGAATACGATAACATTTTCACAAAGATATTCTTCTCCTGTAGGTAAGAAGACCGAATTGTTTTTCAAATAAAGGGCTTTACCCCACTGTTTCTTAACTATCATGTTGATATTACCTGTAAGCTCGCAGATGACTTTCTGATCAAATGCCTTGGAAAGCATCGGTTCAGCAGTTTGGTCTTTCAGTGCAAAAAAGCCAATCAAGATAAGCAATGGAAGACACCAAAGGAACTTATCATGTACATTGATGAATGTATTCTTCACCCGAAACATGAAAACATAAATCACTAAGCCCAGCAACCATATCAATATAAATAAAACAGAGTAAACAGCCCCCTGCCAAGCCAGATACATGCCTACAAGATAAGCACACAGCATCCAGACCAGCGGACGCTTTACCACAGGCATCCCCCCATCTCTTCTTTCCTTTATTTCTTCGAACTTATGCTTATTTCAGATTCCTTAATCTTATTTCGGATTCCTTAATCTTATATCAGCTTCTTTAATCTTGTTTCAGCTTTTCTAAACTAATTTAAGTTTCTCAAAATTTATTGCATCTTTTCTAAGCTTATTTCTGCTCTTCCAATAAATCCAGATTTCGTTCAAAGGTAGTGTCAAATTCAACATCGTCAGAATAAGTCTTTTGAATCTCACTGTTAATCGTAAATTGTACCTTATGAATATCCGGAAGTTCTACCAGTGTATTTACAATGGAGTAGATTACAACCTTAGCGCTTACATCCGGTAATTTCTCCAAGAATTTCTCATTCAGATCAACGGTACAGATTCCGTCTGTCTTATAAGTATTGAGAAGTACCGTCCCCTCCGAAATAGTGCTGTACATTCCAAGTTCGGTTGGTCCGTTAATCAGCTGTTGGATTACTAACTCCTCAATGGATTCATCTCCAGTCAGATCAACATCTGCAATATATTCGATTAGTTTATCTCCGTCTTTATTGGCAAAATAAAGCTTTGCCTTATATACATTATTTGATTCGGTACTGTCAACAAAATCTTCGGCAGTCAACGCTCCCGCCTCATCGTCTTTCGGCGGTTGCCCTCCAATGCTGAACTGAAAGATTTCAACCCCGGAAATCTGACTCAACGTTTTCACTATAGCTGCCCGACACAGAACCTTATTAACCTTTGATAACTCACTGTATGCCGTGTCGAGATCCATCAAAAGGCTGCCGCTTTCATCAAAGTTCCAAGTTACATTGATGCTTTTTGGTAACGCATTCATATATAAAGCATTTCCCGGTGTTTTCTGAAGCATATAAATCAATTCCTTAATCCGATCTTCTTTTTCAGTCCCAATTAAAGTATAGCTTTCCGTTACAAGCCCTAAGGTCTTGGAATTTATATAATATACATCTACCGTTTTACCGTCTGATTTATTACTATCCCCACTACACGCTCCCAGAAATGAACCACATATAAGAATAACGATTAATAATGTTAATTTAGTCATGTTTTCCCTCATTCCTGCGCGTGTTTTCTGCTCCTTCGAAGCTTGCGTGTCCATAAGACCAGACTATACGATGTAGTTGAGCGGTATCCTGACATTGAAGGTGGAACCCTCGCCTTCTTTACTATATACCTTGATAGCACCATGATGCATCTGAATTGCATTCTTAGTGATTGCAAGCCCCAGTCCTGTTCCTCCGGTTTCACGTGATCTTGCCTTATCTACACGGTAAAAACGTTCAAAGATGGAATCCTGTGCCTCCTCCGGTATTCCGATACCGGAATCGGAAATCTTAATAAAGAAGTACTTATGATCCGCATTCAGAGATACCCTTACCCATCCGTCTTCAATATTATACTTGATTGCATTTTCAATTAAATTAGAGATAGCAAGTAACAGTTTCACCTCATCCACCTCAGCAACCACCGGCCTGAAGCTCTCATAAATAATCTCAATATTTTGCTTATTAGCAATTGGACTAAGCCGTTTTAGAATAAGTTCCAGCAGCTCATTAATATTCACAGCAGCTATATGCATATCTCCTGCCGTCTTATCCAGTTTAACCAGCGACAGAAGATCGTTAATGATTTTATTCTCCCGCTCTATCTCATCCGTAATATCTAGTAGAAATTCCCGATATAACTCCACTGGAGTATCCTCCTGCATAAGCAGAGAATCGGCCAGAACCTTTATCGATGTAATCGGCGTCTTCAATTCATGCGACACATTTGAAACAAACTCCTGTCTTGACATCTCTAGCTTTTGCATTCGGTTAATCATATGGCTGAAGGAGTCCGAAATCTTCTCAATCTCGTTATAACCCTTGATGGCTATACCTTCATCCAAGCGATAACCATCTGTCATTCGGTCGATAGAATTCACTACATTTGTCAGTGGTTTTGTTAAGATTCCCGAAAAATAAATAGCAAAAACAACGATAAGAATAACCAACGTTATGGAGTACAGCTGAACTCTGCGTTCCATACTGTCCCTAATAATGCCGATGTCTTTCGTTGAAAAGCTCATGACAATAGCACCCATTATTTCATTCGAGTTATTATGAGTGATCGGATAAGTCAATCTCAAATATTGTGTTTTGTCATTGTTTAGAGGGGTATTGCTACCACCGCTCAGACACTTTATTACATCCTCGGAGATTAGATACTTTCCATCCTCCAAGGTATAGGTATCTTTGATTACCTTCAGATTATCGTTAACTATGATAATCCTTCCCTCAAAATAATCAGCTAATCTCGTAACTTCTTTATCAATATCATCGTCATCACCTGTTGCAAGATAAGTCGAAACATTTAGTTTATTGGATAATACTTTTCCCTGATTCTCAATCTTAGTAATCCGGTTATTAATCTGCTTTTCCACTACAGTATTCAAAAGTACATAAGAGAAGAAAAGAAGCGGAACTATACCCAGAATGATAAAAATCAATATAAGGTACATTCTCATGCTGTTAAATATTTGTAATTTACTCTTGATTCTGGAAAAAATATCCTACACCCCATTTTGTATGTATATATTTTGGCTCACTCGGATTGCTTTCAATTTTTTCGCGAAGTCTTCTGATATGAACATCCACAGTCCTTACATCTCCGGGATAGTCATAACCCCATACGATATTAAGAAGATTTTCGCGACTATATACCTTATTCGGATTAAATACCAATAGTTCGAGTAAATCAAATTCCTTCGCAGTCAAATTCACTTCTTTTCCGGCTATATAGACTCTTCTGTTCTCGCAGTCAATCTTCATATCACCAAAAGCAATTGATTTTGCATCTGAAGTTCCATTGCCCTTACTGCTCCTGCGTATAATGGCTTTAATTCTGGCTTTAACCTCCAAAATATTAAAAGGTTTGGTGATATAGTCATCCGCACCATACTCAAGACCCAGAATTTTATCCATATCATCACCCTTTGCTGTCAGCATGATAATCGGCATCGTTGAAAATTCTCTGATTTGTTGGCATACCTCAAAACCGTTCAGCTTAGGTAGCATCACATCAAGTAGAACCACATCATAATCCTTCTGCTTGGCTGCCTCTAAGGCTTCCTCACCGTCATAAGCACAATCCACTTCCATACCATCCTGCTCGAGGCTGAACCTTATTCCTTTTACGATAAGCTTTTCATCGTCAACTACTAGTACTTTCTTAGCCATATATACCTCCATTTAGCTTTGATTCGAACACATCTGCAGCATTATTATACAGTGATATAAGAAGAAATGCGGTTGAATACGCCTTCCTTTATTCCTGTTATATTCATCAGATCTTCGATCAATTTAAAATTACCGTTGGTGTTGCGGTAAGTGATAATACTGTCCGCTTTTGCCTGTCCGATTCCCGGAAGTGTCATTAATTCCTCTGCCGTTGCAGTGTTGATATTAACTAAGCCTGAAGCCTTGTCATTATCTTCTGAAGCCGATTGATCACCATCCACTAATTCCTCCGTAGTGAGATCTTTAATCTCCTCCTTCGTCGGAATATAAATTCTCTGTCCATCCGTAACAGACTCAGCTTGATTCATATAGTCCCCTGCCGCAGCTTTCGTCAGCCCACCGGACAGTTCAATTAAATCACATACTCTTGAACCTGCTTTTATCTGATATACGCCCGGATTGACCACTGCACCGCAGATATGGACATAAATCAGCAAATCCTCGTCGAATTGTTCGGGAACTTGCGAAGCCATGACGGAAGCTGTTTCAGAAGGCACTGCCGGACTGATATTCTCAGGCACTTCGTCATATTGTCCATTCTCCGACAAAGAAGAGGTTCTGGCATTCTTTGAATTGCATCCATTCATTGATATGCAGTAACTAACTCCTGCAATTATAAGTAATCCGCAGGTTATTCCTATCGTAATGTATTTCTTATTCATTGTTATCTTTCCTCTGGAAAAGACAACTTAAAGTACCCTCTGTACTTCTCTGATAAGACATTCTTATTTTACATAATCTGCACATCATTTACAATAGGCATAATAACTATATTTCATATTTATCCTATACAATTTTTGCGATTCCAATTAAAAATAACAATTCCAGCTACAATGAATATCACGCCTATCAGCTTCTTCCATTCAAAGGATACCTTCTCACATCCACAGATACCGAATAGTTCGATGAAGTAAGCAACCAGCATCTGTGCAGTAATGATAAACATATTTGCCACAGCAGGCCCCAACGAATCCACACTTTTGATTACCGTAAAAGTGATAAAGGCTCCCATTACGCCGCCCAGTAGCATATATTTCTGATTCACTTTCAAAAGGGACGCAAAACTGCCGTGTCTTCCGGTTACAATCCATGCACTGATACAGACAAGAAAGGCTGTCAACTGAACAAAGGCCGCAGTTACCCATAGACCCGACTGTTTGGTCACATTTGTATTAAATACTCCCTGAATACTCATCAAAGCTCCAGAAACAATAGCAATAAGAAAACCCCACATGGAAACACCAAACCTTTCTTCTTAACATACCTACTGTTCTTAACATAACCTATTTCTATTTTCACTATTCAGCTTAAATGCCAATAAAAATATTTTTACAAGTTTAAGCTATTTATGGTATAGTTTTCTTAAGAATCAATATATGTAAACTACAAGTGCTATATCATTGGTACAGATCAGCCTAGCAAGTATAATAAAAAATCCGGGGGATATCATATCATGTTTACCGTAAAAAGAATCAAGAAGTTTATAGAAATACTGTTACCTATCATTTTATTGATATTGATTGATCAGGTAATAAAAATCTATATTGCAGAAAAGTTAATGCAAAAGAATTTTTATTTTGTTAATAATATTCTTGGCTTCAAACCATATAAAAACATTGAATACTCCTGGTTAAATAGTGTTTTTAATCTAAAAATCGGTTTATTCACACATATCGTTGTTGTAATCATTCTATTGTTAGCTACTGTTGTAATTTACGATTTTATGGCAAGTATGAAGGTGATTAGCCTACTTGAAAAATGGTTATTTATGTTTTTATTTGCCGGAATACTCTGCTCCTTTCTTGATAAAATATTTTGGGGTGGTAGTCTGGATTATATTTGGCTGAAGCATTTTTTTATATTTGATCTGAAGGATATTTACCTTTCAATATTTGAAATAATTACATTATTATGCTTAATCTTTAATTACAAAAAAATAAGGAATTATAATGAAAAGAAATTATATGCCGATTTTAAGAATTACATCCAAACCAGACATTAATCAAGTAAGTTACTACTTCGACTGTACAACAAAAGAGGCTATTCCAAATCGGTGCGATATGCCAGCTTATCACAGACCAAGATGGAACAGCCTCTTTTGTTATAGATTATTTCATTTCAATAAGACACTGATCAAGAATTTTGATCATTTCATCTACATCCTTCTTTGTTATAATCAATGGTGGCACAAAGCGGATGACATTCGCCCCGGCAGCAATTAGGATTAAACCGCGCTCCATGATCTTTGGAACCAAATCCTTAACCGGTATCGTAAACTCCAATCCCTGCATAAGGCCCAGACCACGGCGTTCCTTGATTATGTCATGTTTTTGTACCAGCTCCTCCAGTTTAACTGTCAGATATGCTCCGACTGCATTTACGTTATCTAGGATTTTCTCGCTTTCAAAGAGATCAAACACCTTACTCACAGCGGCAGTAACAAAGGGATTGCCTCCGTAGGTAGTTCCGTGATCCCCCGGTTCAAAAGCTTGTGCTACCTTTTGTGTCGCTGCAAAGGCACCGACAGGAACGCCGCAGCCAAGTGCTTTTGCAGCAGTAACGATATCGGGCTTAATACCGAACTGTTCGTAGGCAAACATCGTTCCGGTTCGTCCCATACCGCATTGAATCTCATCCAAAATGAGAATGATATCCTTCTCATCGCAGAGTTTTCTTACTCCTTGAAGGAATTCTTTGTTAGCGGGGTACAAACCGCCTTCTCCCTGCACTGTTTCTAAAATCACTGCGCAAGTATTTTCCTGAATTAATTTCTTTACACTTTCAAGATCATTAAAGTCGGCAAATACGACTCCGCCGATTAAGGGTTCGAAAGCATCGCGGTATTTCTTCGTACCGGTTATGCTAAGTGCACCCATACTGCGTCCATGGAAGGACTGATTCATGGAAATGATCTGACTGTTCGAGATACCATGCTTCTTATAATAATACTTTCTTGCCAGCTTGACAGCACCTTCAATTGCTTCAGTACCGCTGCTGGTAAAGAACACTTGATCCATTCCGGATGCTTTTTGCAACTTAACAGCCGCCTCCAGTGAGGGTATACTGTAAAACAAATTAGAGATATGAAGTACCTTATCTATCTGTGCTTTTAATGAATCGTTATATTCTTGATTGCCGTAACCCAAGGCAAAAACAGCAATTCCCGCTGCAAAGTCAAGATATTTCTTACCGTCTGTGTCATAAAGATACACACCTTCGCCATGATCAAATACAATTTTATAGCGGTTATAAGTATGCATCAGTACCTTTTCTGCTTCCTCTATATATTGCTGCATCATTGATACCTCCATTTAAAGAATAATAGTTCATTATATTTACAAAGAATCTGCTTCATTTTCAAATATGCTTGCTTTATCGATAATGGCAGTTCCGATACCCTTATTGGTAAAAAATTCAAGCAGTAGGCAGTGTTCAATTCTTCCATCCAGAATATGTACTCTGGACACGCCATTTCTTACCGCATCGATACAGTTCTTCAGCTTTGGGAGCATTCCCCCTCCGATATACCCGCTGTCAAGAAGTTCATCCGCCCTGTCAAGTGTCAATACAGATATTAAGCTGTCTTTATCCTTGGGATCCGCATAAACTCCCTCGATATCTGTCAAAAATACCAGTTTCTCTGCTCCGATTGCCGTAGCCACCGCACAGGCCACATCATCTGCATTGATATTATAATTCTGATATTCATCATCAATGCCAATCGGAGCAATGACCGGAACAAAATTATTGGCTATCAGTGTATTAATAAGATCTGTATTCACCTCTTTTATATTTCCGACAAAGCCGATATCCTGACCGTTCACAGTCCTCTTCTCAACCTTTAGGGTACTTCCATCCTTGCCGCTGATACCAACTGCCTTGACGCCCAGCTTTTCTACCATCTGAACAAGGTTTTTATTCACCTTCCCAAGTACCATTTCCGCAACTTCCATTGTCTGCTCATCCGTTACACGAAGGCCTTCCACGAATACAGAATCATGTCCCAGCAGTCCGAGCCATTTTGTAATTTCCTTGCCGCCGCCGTGTACAATGATCGGCTGCATACCGACAAGCTTAAGCAGCGCAACATCCTTTATTACATTCAGCTGAAGATTCTCGTCAAGCATTGCACTTCCACCGTATTTTACGACAACCTTCTTATTATTGAATTTCTGTATATAGGGAAGCGCCTCAATCAGCATCTGCGCCTTCAACATTATTTGATCCATATGTTCCATGCTATTCATCCTTTCGATATCAACAAAATATATGTGGGTGGTATAAGGAGCTGCTGTCGTACCGGTAACAATACAAGTAGCTTGTTAAGAGCGGTAATCGGCATTGATTTTTACATAGTCATAGGATAGATCGCAGCCCCATGCGGTTGCAGAAGCCTTGCCGGCTTTTAAGTCCGCTGTTGCCTTCACTTCTTTACCGGAAAGAATACTAGTAGCAATCTCTTCGCTGTAATCAGTTGCCATGCCGTTCTCCACAAGTTTCAACTTCCCATCCGGACTTTCAATATAAAGGTCCACATGATCGGGATCAAAGTTTACGCCGGCATATCCCATTGCGCAAAGGATTCGGCCCCAGTTAGCATCATTACCAAATATTGCTGTCTTTACAAGACTGGAGGTAATGATGGATTTACTGAGGATCACTGCTTCCTCCTCAGTCTCCGCTCCGATTACCTGCATCTCAAATAGCTTGGTTGCTCCTTCGCCGTCTGCAGCCATCTTCTTGGCAAGATCGGTGGTCACGATATTTAATGCCTTACAAAAGCTTTCATAATTTTCATTCTTTTCTGTAATTGCCTTATTGCCTGCTAATCCATTTGCGAGTAACAATAAGGAATCATTGGTTGATGTATCACGATCAACGCTGATCATGTTAAAGGATTTCTTAACATCGGCACTCAACGCTTCTTGAAGCAGTTCTTTACTGATTGCCAGATCAGTCGTTACCACTCCGAGCATGGTTGCCATATTCGGATGTATCATACCTGAGCCCTTAGCCATCCCGCCAAGTTTCACTTCCTTGCCGTCTATTACAAAGCTCACGGCACATTCCTTGGAATAAGTATCGGTGGTCATGATAGCTTGTGCTGCATTCGTACCGGCTTCGCTACCTTCTGTTAGTTCCCCTGCAAGAAGCTTTGCTCCTTCTATGATTACATCAATCGGCAGCTGTTTGCCGATGACACCTGTGGATGCGGTGTAAACTGCGTTCACAGTAATTTTCAGTGCCTCTGCAACCGCCTGTGCCATCTTTTCATTATTTTGATCACCCTCAACCCCGGTGCATGCGTTGGCAACTCCGCTGTTTAGCACAACTGCCTGAACATATTCACTTTCTTGGGTTATTATAATATCCCATTTTACAGGTGCAGCCTTCACCACATTGGTTGTAAAGGTTCCGGCCTGTGCTGCGGGAACAGTCGAATATACAAGTGCCATATCTTTTCTCTTCTTCTTTATTCCGGCATATACACCCGATGCCAAAAAGCCCTGTGCTGCTGTTACTCCACCATTAATTAACTTCATTTCTCTTACCTCCATATGTTAACGGATTTTCCGTAATTTATCAAAAATGTTGCATTATTATCCATTTGCTTCATCGATAACAACGTTGTAAATATTTAAATCTTCCCGTAACGTCCATCCCATAGAACTCCAAAATTGATTACCCTGATTATTGTGTCTTAAGCAGAACAAACTAATCCTTGCTATCCCTTCTGCCTTCATCGCGGTAATCGCATATTTCACAAGTTCTCTGCCAATGGACTTATGTCTGTGCATTTCCTCCACACAGGTATGATACAGATATCCCCGCCTGCCGTCATGTCCGGTAAGTATAGTTCCAACGATTTTACCATTCTCTACAGCAACAAAATTCGTCGAAGGATTTCTATGCAGAAATCTCTCTATCACTTCTTTGGAATCATCGCTCTCTCTTACTCCGACACCCGGCGTACTCTTCCATAACGTATAAGCTTCTTCATAATCCTCTGATGTAAAAAGACGTATCATGAAATCTCACCTCCGAAACAACCTGTTAATTTTATCATTCTATACATCGCTCCAAAAATAATATTTCATAATTATACATCAAAACTTAATTTTATGCAATACCTATTTTAACTTTTTTATATCAATTCCCTTCCGTAACAGAGCCTGGTAGATATGTGCGATGGGGAACCCCACCACATTATAATAATCACCTACAATCTCCTTAATGTATAGTCCGAATATTCCTTGTATCGCATAAGCTCCTGCCTTATCCATGGGTTCGCCTGTTGCGATATACTCCATAATCTGCTCCCTTGACAAAGGGTATACGGATACTCTTGTGCATACCGCAAAGGAAAGCTCCTCTTCCTTACCGGTTTTATCTTTGATAAGTATACTGACACCGGTATAGACCTCATGAATCTCATCGGAAAGCATAGCAAGCATTCTGGCCGCATCCTCTTCATCCTTGGGTTTACCAAGTGCATGTTCTTTGTAAAATACCATGGTATCCGCACCGATTATGAGCTGTTCCTCGTTCCTTACGGCTTTTCCTGCAAGGAGGCCTGCAGCCTCCTGAGTCTTTAATGTAGCTAGTGCTTGTACCAAATCTGAGGGGATCTTTTCCTCCGATACTTCCTCCACATTACCGGTCACGACTTGAAAGGGAATACCCATTTGATTCATTATTTCCTTACGCCTCGGTGATCCTGACGCTAATATTATCCGATACATGACGCTACATCCTTTCTTTCCACATAACTTTAAACCTATTATAAACAAATATCATGATATGTAAAGGATTTGTGACTATTCAGTCACTGCGGTTCTTGTTACTATTCACAGCCCAGCCATAGATGTTGATATGATTTCGACAAATGTCTCCGAAGCGGAGCCGCTCCCGCTTAGTTGCATTACGCAGTTCGTATGCAAATACTCCTTTTCGGAAATCATTTGTCGAAATCATAATGCCTAATTCCTGACTGGGCTGTGAATAGTAACCGGTTCTTTCTTATTTGATATCATAATAATAAATCTATATTGAACTTATGTCTTGTCTTATATATAATAGGTAATAACTGCATAGACTATTTTCGTAATCTATACTGATTTCTATATTTTATCAGCTTTATTTGAAGACGATTTATGTATTTTTATGCTTTTATTTATTTTTACTATTGCATAATAATAAAATATGTTGTATATTTAAACACATATTAAATTCAGTATCATCCGCTCATATCGATGGTTCTAAGAAATGAAGGAATGAATATGCCGAAGCTACGGCAGAATGGAGGACATTATGAAAGAAAAAGTTATTCTCGCTTATTCCGGTGGTCTTGATACTACCGCTATCATCCCCTGGTTAAAGGAAAATTATGATTATGATGTTGTATGTGTGTGCATCGATGTCGGTCAGGGCAATGAGCTCGACGGCTTGGAGGAAAGAGCGAAGCTTTCCGGTGCAACAAAATTATATATTGAGGATGTTGTAGACGAATTCGTTAATGATTATGTTATGCCCTGCGTAAAAGCGAATGCAGTTTATGAAAATAAATATCTGCTTGGAACCTCCATGGCAAGACCGGTCATCGCAAAGAGACTTGTTGAAATCGCAAGAAAAGAAGGCGCAACCGCTATCTGTCACGGAGCTACCGGTAAAGGAAATGATCAGGTACGTTTTGAATTGACGATAAAGGCACTTGCTCCTGATTTAAAGATCATCGCTCCCTGGAGAATCTGGACGATGTCCTCCCGTGAAGAAGAAATCGAATACTGTGATAAACACGGTATCCATCTTCCCTTCTCCTCCGATAACAGCTACTCCCGTGACCGCAATCTCTGGCACATCAGCCATGAGGGACTTGAGCTTGAGTCTCCGGGAAATGCTCCGAATTATGACCATCTGTTAGTGCTCGGCGTATCTCCCGAGAAGGCTCCTGACGAAGGTGCTACCTTAAGCTTATCCTTTGAACAGGGTATCCCTACTGCACTTAACGGTAAGAAGATGTCTGCAACCGAAATCATCAAGGAATTAAACGAACTGGGCGGGAAGCATGGTATCGGCATCGTAGATATTGTAGAAAACCGTGTCGTTGGTATGAAATCCCGAGGCGTATATGAAACTCCCGGCGGAACCATCTTAATGGAAGCACATATGCAGATAGAGGAGCTGATCCTAGACCGTTCTACACTGACTGCAAAGAAGGAAGTGGCTAACCGTTTTGCAGATATTGTATACGAAGGCAAATGGTTTACACCGCTCCGTGAAGCTTATCAGGCATTTATTGATGTAACCCAGCAATATGTAACCGGCGAAGCAAAACTCAAGCTGTACAAAGGAAATATCATTAAGCAAGGAACCACCTCTCCTTATTCCTTATATAATGAAAGCATCGCATCCTTCACAACCGGGGAGCTCTATAACCATCATGATGCGGAAGGCTTTATCAACCTCTTCGGATTATCCCTAAAGGTTCGTGCCATGAAGATGGCTTCACTGGACCTGGAATAAATAACACAGGCACTTAGTCCGTAACAAAGGGCTGCATAGAATGAAAAGTACAGGATTTTGACGAAACACATTTGTCAGTAATCCTGTACTTTTGCTTCTACGCAGCCCTTTTCTGCTATACTGCTGTCCACTCATTACAATTATATGTAGCTATTATTTTAAATTAATTTTTCGAAGCAGTAACCAATCTAGTTCCATACAAAGCAGTGCTGTAATTGTGAAGCTTAGAAATGTACTCTCAGGTCTACCCAAAGTCATATCAAAGAAAGCATTCAACGATTTCCCGCTCGCTCCATTTGTTGTATCATTTATCAAGGAAGAATAACGAAGCAAAAAATCGGTACACCTGAGCAAAGAACGATACGTGCAGCCTTATTTAGACGGTAGAATATTATTGCATTGTTTCAAACCTCTCTCTATCATAGTTTTGATTTCAGCTTCTGCCAGATTCAGACGTTTTGCTTCGGCAACAAGGCTTACAATGTAATTATCGAAGAACTGCTCTTTTCGCATATTCCTCAGTTGTTCTATGGCTCCGGGGGCTACAAACATACCGAGACCACGCTTCTTATATACAATACCACTATCCACTAGCAGGTTAATTCCTTTTAGAGCAGTTGCCGGATTAATCTTATACTTCACAGCAAATTCGGTGATTGAAGGTATTTGGGTCTCTTCTTCAAAGGCCCCCGATAATATGGCGTCCTCAACCCCTTCTGCGATCTGTAGAAATATTGCCTTATCGGAATTAAGATTAAGCTCCATGGTTAATTCCTTTCTGTTGATTGGTTGGTTGCTCAAGCAACTAACTATGCAGATATAATACTACCTACTATATACAATGTCAATACAATTATTTTCATTTTTTGTCTGTCTATTATTTTCATTTTTTTGTCTGTTCATTTCATTCTTTTAGATATCTTCCAATAAATTCACTCACTCTCTTTTCATAGCCCTGTTTGTTCAAGCAGTAGCTCTCCGCATGTTTTGCTCCGGCGACCAGATAAAGTCCTTTATTCTTCTTCTTGCAGGTGTACATCTGACTTGACATAAAGGCCGGTACCAGATTATCTCTCTTACCGTGAATGAACAGTACCGGAGTATCAGACCCAAGGACTGCCCTAATCGGTGATACCTGGCGAAACAAGAAACCGGCTCGAACATAAGATAGGCAGCTTACCACCGGTATCAAAAATCCGGGCAGATGATAATACTGTCTCAGCTCATGACGAATTAGCAATCTCAAATCGGAATAAGCGCAATCGGCGATGGAGAGGCTCACTCTTTTGTCAATCTCCAGATTCAGCAGCACGGTGGCTGCTCCCATGGATTCCCCATGGGTAATGATTTTGCAGTCGTTTCCAAAGCTATAATAACACCAATCCACAATCTTTTTTAAATCATATTTCTCATAATATCCCATAGTTGTAAATGCTTTACCGCTTTTTCCATGATTTCTGTGATCATACATTAACACCGTAAAACCAAGCTTATGAAAAAGCTCCGCATACTTGATACTGCCATACCTGGCACAGCCCAATCCATGACACAAAACAGCTATTTTTTCAGCTACTCCAGTAGCTGTAGCTACACCGGTAACCGTATCCCCACCTGCAGCTGTCTTATTCTCCGCTTCAATTAATTCACAGAATAACTTATAGCCATAATCCGATGTCAACAAAAACTCTCGTTTCTTCCATGTCTGATACAACTCACTATCGATTCGGTTACACCTGATATCTCTCTGAAATCCTTTTTCATATGATAGCATTTTAGGCTTTATCAGCAAATCAGAAAGACACCAAAGCCATTCAAACAATAATACACTAATTAAACGAAGCATCTTATCACACCCTATCCTTTTATCAGTTAACAACCTGTGATTTCATAACCGCCCATTATTATGTACTATTAGTTCCCTGTTATATCTGTAGTTATTCTAAAAGAGGTGTTTCCCCTTATATAATAAAAGCAGTTATCCAATGATGAATAACTGCAACAATTATGCTTTTTCTTTCTCGGGTATAAAGCTGTCGAAGATTAACAATTCAAAATATTTACGGTTATCTTCATAATCTTGTTGATTTTTAATTGTCCAGGCTACCGTCTTAACCCGGTACAGCTTTCTACAGATTGTATAGGAAAGTCCTTTTTTATAGATATAATGATACGCTATAAAATCAGGCTTCGTATAGAAATTCATCAACAGATGCTTTAATATAAAAAATTGAAACTTATTACCATCCATCTTTTCCCGGATGAAATCAGTTGACAGCTGTCCGCGTACCACCTTCGGTTCATGGATACGATACCAACTTAGTCCGAACGGATTAAAGGATTCGATACAGTAAATACCCTTATAATTCTTAAGAATTTCAGACACAATGGAACAGATTTTTCCGGCCTTCCAAGGTATCTTAAGTTCAATAATAAGAGGTACCTTTCCATCTACAACTGCCAGCACTTCTTCAAAGGTAGGTATTTTTTCGTTTGATTGGAACAACCTGAACTGCTCCAGTTCTTCATAATTATGTTCCGATACCTTAAAATCAGTCATACAAATACGCTTTAAATCATAATCATGAAGAATCACCGGTACATTGTCCTTTGTTAGCTGGATGTCCAGCTCAATGCCATACCCCTTTTCGACTGCAAGCGAAAAAGCACGCAGAGAATTCTCCGGTGCATCGGATTTATTATTATGAAGTCCACGGTGTGCATAAAGCCAGCCATCTAATAATTTCCCATTCGGATTTCTCCGAAGTTTCGGCATAATCGCCAGCATATAGAACAAGATTACTATCAATATAGCGATTCCAAACACTTCTAACAATACTTCCATTCACTCTTCCAATCAGGATGCCGCTCTGAGGCATCTCAAATAATCAGCACTAAAAGCTCAATGATGTCCGGTAAATACATATAACCCAATCCCCACGGCAATCGTAAGATTCAAGGAATCTACATCCTGCGTCTGCGGAATTAAAATACTGGTTCCGGCCGTCAAAAAGGAATCGTTCAGACCTGTAGCTTCATTACCAAAAACAAGGGAATACAACTTAACATTCGGACATTCTTGCAGGGTTAGTGCTTTCTCCCCATTTAGCATAAAGGTAAAAATCTCATGCTGCGCATACTGTTTACGATACTCCTCAAAGCTCTGAAACAGACTAAAATTCAATTTAAATAATGCACCCATGGAAGATCTCACGGTCTTCGGGTTATAGATATCAGCACCCGGTAGGATTATTGCAACATCATAGATACCAAATCCGACTGCTGTCCTGAGAATCGTTCCCAGATTCCCCATGTTACTGGGGTTAACCAGTACAAGGTGAGGTCGAACCTCGCAGAGCGTACAACTATATTTATTGAAAACACCTGCGACATAACAGTTTTCCTTATCGCTGATTTTTGCAATTAGTTTATCATTGTACTCTAGGTGTATGCTCTTTTCCGTACACAGCTTCTTTAGATTATTCTGATCCGTAAAGCTTGAGTCCACCAGTACCTTCCTTACCTGCTCCGGTTTTGATTTAATCAGTTCGTAGGTAGGAAATGCCCCCAAGGTGTACGAATAAGCGGCTTCTTTCTTATAGGATTTAATCTGCTGCTCCATATTACCGTCAGCTGTATTATCATGATTCATATCTAGCTCCCATGCGCCGCCTTCGGCGGTTCTCAAACAATCTGTACCTTTCCTCTATGCTTATATTATCTGCTCTGTTCTCCGATAAATGTCAGCGCAAGCATTCCCGGCCCCGTATGCGTCCCAATGATTGGTCCGACTCTTTCAATCAGGATATCCTTCACCAGATTTCTATCTCGAATTAATTTTTCAAGTTCTTTCGCCTGTGTTAGATTATCCGCATGGCCAATGATTACTGTCTGGGATGCAATGTCACATCCTTCCTCTGTCAGTTTTGTCATCATTAAATCCAGCTCTGCGCGTGAACCTCTGATCTTTGAATTAACAATTAATTTTCCTTCATCGTCTGTGCTCAACACCGGTCTGATCTTCAGTGCGGTTCCGATAATTGCTTCAATAGAGCTTAATCTTCCGCCCCTCTTTAGGTAAAACAGATCCTTCACGGTAAACCAATGGCATACTTTTCTTTTATTTTGTTCCACCCATTCTCTCAGATCATCCATATTCATGCCGTCTTTCTTCCTGACAGCCGCATTATAAACTAAGAGTCCTTCTCCAACCGAAGCACAAAGAGAATCAATAACATAAATCTTTCTGTCCGGATATTCATCTATCAGATCTCGGATTACTATCTGCGAAGTATTATAGGTTCCGCTGAGTCCGGATGAAAATGCTATGTATAGGATATCTTGTCCCTTATCTAGGATTTCAGAAAAGAAATCTATAAATACAGCTGGGGTAATCTGAGTTGTATGTGATACCGCTCCGTTTTTTAACTTTCCATAGAAGTCTTCAACCGATATCTCTCTTTCATCCGGGTGATGTAAAAATTGAATGTCATCAATACTTACTCCCATCGGAATAACCCTGATATCATATTCCTTAATAACATTTACTGATAAATCTAATGTTGCATCACTTACTATGACATATTCATCCATGTATTGGCTCCTTATAAATCACATTTTAAGTTCATTAACCGATTACCCTCAACTGATATCTGACCGTATATTTATGTGACCGACATCCTATTTTACTACATTTTTATCCGGATGCGCAACAATAATCCTGTAATATGTATTTGTTCCTTTAAAATTCTGCCTTTGTATCCAGACTGGGAAATATGATATCTATATAATAATTTTTGCATTCGTCGGCACTTTGGCTCTGCCATCAACTAAACAATCATATTTGCTATTATCATTACAAGTGGAATCGTCATAATTGATAAAATGGTCGTTATGGTAAACAACTCCGAGGCATAAAGATAATTCTTCTCAAATCGTATTGAAAATAGGTTTATGGTTGCCGCTGTCGGACATGCACATGCAAGCACCGTAGTTAACAAAACAATCTCAGGCATATGAAAAATTCTATAAAACAGTAACATAATAACAGGGATAAGCAATAATTTAAGAAAAGCTATGTAATATACTCTTACTTTAGTAAATATCTTTAGGACGTTGGTCTGTGCAATGGTAGCGCCTGCTACCAGCATGGCTAACGGTGTATTCATATTCCCGATGTATGTAATTGGTTTGTTAAGTACCTCCGGTAAAATAATTCTGCACATAAAAAGTACGAAACCCAGAACGGTCGCTAATACAGAAGGTGAAAGCAAGGCTTTTATTATGGATTTTCTATCATTCTTACCGGACATGGTGATCATCCCATGGGTCCATACAGCCAAATTAAAGACCGTCATATACGCAGTCAGATAAAAAACTCCTTCACTTCCAAGAATTCCGAACACAAGCGGTATACCAATAAAGGCACAATTTGAGTAAATAACTGCAAACCGTTCAATCGGCAAATCACTGTTATGCATCTTTCCCCTTACTGTTACCAAAGAAATAAGTATTGCAACTATATGTGTAATCAACGCCAAAATAAGCGATATCAGAAGCCCACTCAGCAAAGAAGCCTTAAATTCACGCTGATAGGATATTATTATAACAAGTGGATTCACAAGCATAAGTACCAGATCCGCAAGTCTTTTATTACTTTCTCTATCAATCAGTTTCGTTTTATAGCATATTACTCCTACCAAAATGATAAAAAACATGATAACTATTTGATTAAATGCCGTTATTGCAAGTGCCATATCCAAACCCACTTTCATTATGTCGATAAATGTGCAATCCATTCGACAAAGTCACACCTACCTATTCTTTGACTGTCGATATTCTATTATGCACTCTTTTGTCGTTTCGTTCAAGTAAAAAATTTATCCATCCAATATATTATTCTTGCCCTTTGAATTAGTTTAGGCCGAGGATTACGCAGGCACAAACTTCTAAGTGTGAATTATACTTTCCACTAATTTACATTAGTCCATGCCATTCATAAACATAATCAGAGCGTTACCTCCGTATAATAATGAAGAAAGGAATGGTGATATTATGGACTTTTTTACGTTGATGCTTCTAGCGCTCGGTCTGGCTGCAGATGCTTTTGCTGTCTCGATTAGCAATGGCATGTGCAGCAATCATATTCAAAAAAAACATGCTTTCATTACAGGCCTAACCTTTGGAAGCTTCCAAGCGATTATGCCCATAATCGGATACTTGCTCGGTAAAACCTTCTTTGAATTTGTTCACCGCTACCAGCACTGGGTAGCTTTATTTCTTCTTGGTGCTATCGGGATTAATATGATTACTGATGCAGCCAAGGAACGTCACCCGACGCAGAAGCCTGATCGTCGGGAGGCTGTATTTAATGCAAAAAGCCTGACTCTGCAGGGCACAGCCACGAGCATAGATGCCATGGCCGCCGGATTAAGCTTTGCTGTACTGGATACTCCCATATTAACTCCGGTACTTTTAATTGGCATAACCACCTTCATTTTTTGCTTTATCGGGGTATATATCGGCAAAATATTTGGTACGATATTAGGAAATAGGGCTCGTTTTGCCGGTGGTATCCTATTAATACTAATCGGTATTAAAACTTTTATTGAAGCTTATTTGTAGTTATAATATAATACATGAAAATGTATCATTTCAAATATTGATAAATTTTTTCCATTGTATCATAATAGAAACAGCGTACGCCGTCTCAGACGGCAAAAGGAGGTATGAATGAGCTACGAAACATGCTTTCGAAAGCTTCCTGTATTGGAGACAACTCGCCTGCGGTTGAGGCAGATCACTGACAGCACCCAAGACGGAACGGACTGTCTTGATTTTATCAACGACTACAGCGTATACCGCTACTGGGGTGCATACGATGAGACGAAAGATATAAATGGCCGTCATCGACCAAAGAAAATGACCCGGCTTGATTATCATTATAAAGAAACCATGAAGGAATACCGGACCGGCCGTGAACTTTCCTGGCTTATGGAATTAAAGGAGACCGGAAAGGTAATCGGTGAAATCGTATTATATGATTTTTGTATTAGTAAGCAAGCAGATATCGGCTATCGAATCAGCAAACAGTATTGGGGTCAAGGATTCACCCCCGAGGCAGGACAAGCTATGCTAAAGGTTGCATTCGAAAGTCTGGATTTATGTCGCCTTCAGGTTCGCTGTTTTTCCAACAACACCAGCTCCATTCGAGTAGCCCAGAAGCTTGGTTTCACACAGGAAGGTTTCATACGAAACGGAGCTATCATCAATGTAATGACCGACTATTATATCTTTGGTTTACTGCGCGATGAATATGATAAGCATCCAGTCAGTGATTTAGAGGTATTAGTTATAGAATAATAAAATACAGGGAGGAAATCAAACATGAAGGCTTTATTAATCGGAGGTACCGGCACCATCAGCACAGCCATTACTGCTCTGGCACCAAAATGTGGCATCGAATTGTATTTACTGAACAGAGGGAATCATTCAGAACTGATACCTGATAATGTAACGGTAATTGAGGCTGATATTAATAACGAAGCAGATATCAAAGAGAAGTTAAAGGATTATTCTTTTGATGTAGTAGCAGAGTTTATCGCCTTTCATCCGGATGCTATTAAGCGTGATATACGGTTGTTTACCGGAAAAACGAAACAGTATATGTTTATTAGTTCAGCTTCAGCCTACCAAAAACCACTTTCCAGCCCTTTTATCACGGAAAGCACTCCCCTTTCTAATCCTCTCTGGGAATATTCCCGTAATAAGATTGCCTGCGAGGAGTGTCTGATGTTAGAGTACCGTACGAATGGCTTTCCGATTACCATCGTCCGTCCCAGCCATACTTATGGAAATAACGATGTACCTATCGGCATTCATGGTAACAGTGGCAGCTACAGCGT
>WSSedL1CaDRAFT_10000522_pt1 | contig 26972 bp, 23 predicted proteins | sample WetSurSL1Cattail_FD_9464 | JGI IMG/M metagenome (IMG submission 9464)
GTTGATATCTCTAAAATATCAAAGCCGAGACTGGCTACCTTATCAATATAGTAAAGAAAATCGGCATCCCAATTTTGTGCCCAATATGCGAAATAAATTCCAACCTTATTCATTTCAAAGCACCTCCCGCCAATAGATTTTTTAATTTTTTACACCGTATTTTAAACAATAAGCCATTCTAAACCAACTTAACGTGAATTGACCCATTCTTGAATAAATTGACCCAATAGACTATTTGCCCAGGCAAACCAGTTTCGGGTGAATTGTTCCGGGTAATCCGGATCAAAGCTTTCATGCATAAGATTGGTTCCCGCCGTTGTAGAAAGCAGCATTTGGATAATCTCCTCTTTCTCTTGAGGATCAGCGGCAGTCATACCCTGGATAATCAGCCCGATATGCCATATATAACCTTGAGGGGTGTGAGGACTGCCGATTCCTTTAGCAAATTTACCTTTAAAAAAGTATGGATTCTCCGGACTCAGCACAAAATTTCTGGTTCTTTGATACAAAGGATCGTCGGCTGTCCGATAACCCAAGTAGGGAATAGATAATAAACTGGGTACATTGGCATCATCCATTAAGTTGTAATTCCCAAATCCGTCGGTTTCATAAGCATAAATCGTTCCAAAGCTCGGGTGTCTATAAATGCCGTATGTTTCAATGCCCAAAATAATTTCTTGCCGTAATTTTTCAGTTTCAGCAGCCAAAACATCATTCTGATAGAAAGTGGCAGCGAATTCGCTGATATGTTTCAGTACAACAACTGCAAAGATATTGGCGGGAATCAAATAGCCATATTGACATGCATCATCGCTGGGACGAAATCCGGACCAGACCATACCTGTAAAATTCGTTCTCGTTCCCCGCCCGTCAAACGGTAATGTATCGGAGGGAAGGATGATATCATCACGCTCAAACGAATAATCTGATCGCGTATCATGATGCTGTTCAATCATCATGGTAGCCACCACTAATTTCATCATCCGTTGGACATCATCATTGAATATACTTTGATCGCCGGTTACCGACCAATAATCATGCAGTAGCTGAACAGGATAACAAAGAGAGTCCAGCTCATATTTTCGCTCCCAAATCCACGGTCCCATCTTTGTTCTGTCCTGCTGATGGCCATGTCCATTGCTTTCCTTATTAAAAGCATTCGCATAAGGATCCAGCAAAATATACTTGACCTGTCGCATTATCAAACCACGGACCATTACCGCCAAGTCTGCATCCCTTGTAGCCAGGTTAATATAAGGCCTAACTTGTGCTGAAGAATCCCTGAGCCACATTGCCGGAATATCTCCGGTGATAACGAAGGTCGTATGGTCTTCAAGTTGTTCAACCGTCGTATCCAGCGTGTTGGAATAGCATTGCTGAAATAAAGGAATCAGCTCCGGCTTGATCTTCCGTAATTTTGATACCGTGTCTTCAACTTGCCGTGAAATCGAAGTATACATTTTTTTCTCTCTCCAATGAATAAATTAAAATTCCAAATTACCGGATTAACCTTTTACTGCACCCGCTGCAATCCCTTTTACGATATGTTTTTGCATCACAATATAAAATATGACGATTGGAATGGTCGAAACCACAAAACCGGTCATAATTAAATTCCATTGTTGATTGTAACTTCCGTAAAAATACTGCTGGGACAAAGGAATTGTCATCGGTCTGGAATTTCCATATACGAGAAAGGCCACCAGAAACTCTCCCCATGCCCATAAGGCATTTAAAACAGCGATTGTTGCGGTGATTGGTTTCATTAATGGAAATACGGCCCAGATAAATATCTGCATTTTGTTACATCCATCAATCTCCGCCGCCTCTTCTATTTCAGGCGACATGGATTTGATGTAATTTCTATACAAAAAAATCGGGACGGGCATTCCCAGGGCCACATAAATAAGAATAAGGCCAAGAGGGTTTCCTGTAAAGTGCAATTGTTTGGCGATTACAATTAAGGCCACCATGTAAACCTGAAACGGCACGAACAGGGTTGTCAAAAAAACGAGCATCACTCCATTGGCAAATTTGCTGTTCCAACGGGCCAGTGAATATCCGGCCAAAGATGAGATAACAATCGTGAGGAGCGTTGTTGCTGTGACAACCGCTACGCTAAATAAAAGCGACGACAGAAAATCATTGTTTGTAAAGATCGTCAGATAGTTTTCGAAATTTAGTTTTTCAGGAAATCCAATGGTTGAAATCATGATTTCTGGTTTTGTTTTAAAGGAATTTAAAATAACGATATAAATCGGCGAAAAAAACAGCAGCGCAAAAAACCATGTCACCAAATTCATCCAGATTTTATGGGCAGACTTCTTATTCTGATTATTAGGCATTTCCACTTATATCCTCGCCTCTCTCGACTTCATAATTCGGGTAAGAACAAGGGTTATCGATGCAATTAAAACAAAGAAAATCGTTGACTCGGCAGTTGCCAGTCCTGTCTGACCACTGCCAAAAGCCGTATTGTATATCTTCAAAACCATCGTCATTGAGGAACCGGCAGGACCACCGGAGGTCATTGTAAATGGTAATTCAAACACTTTAAGATGGGAAGAAATCGACAGAATCAGGCACATTACAATAGTCGGGGATATAAGCGGCAATTTGATTCGGAACAAAATATCTTTTGCGCCGGCACCCTCAATCTGGGCAGCCTCGATCAGATCATCCGAAATACCCTGGAGAGCTGCCAAATAAATAATCATGTAATAACCTGCACAATTCCAAATCGCTGCAATTGCCAAAGCCAATATCACTGTTTCGGAATTGCCAAGAATTGAACCCTGTAAAACGCCTCCAAGATTCAGACGGGAAATAACATCCGGTATGGCATCACTATAGACAAAAGACCATACATAACCGACTATCAGCAGACTCATAATATTCGGAATAAAAAACACTGAACGCAAAAAATTCCTTCCAGCCAGTTTCGTATCTAGCAAGAATGCCAATATCAACGAAAAGATGTTTCCAAAAATCACTGCAATTGCCGAAAATATAAGTGTTGTACTAATCGTTTGAAGGAAACTGCTATCCTGCAATGCTTCGATATAATTCTGCAATCCGATAAAACGATAGGCAGTTCCCATACCGTAAGCATCTGTAAGTGACAACAACAGACTCTGCCCAACGGGTACGATAAAAAACACTGTAAAAAGCACCATTGCCGGTAACAAGAGTAAGAAAAAGAAACAATTTTTACTTATTTTCATGAATTTTTATCCCTTTATAAAAATTAGGCAACTAATTGAAATCACTCTAATTAGGGAATGTATATTCCATAGCAGTCTAAATTCACTATGGAATATACATGAATAAAGGATTTTCAATCAAGCATCAAATTCAGTTGGGGTTCTCTACTTATTGGTTTTTTCAATTTGTTTGGCTTTATCCCATGCTTTATCAAGTTCTGCTGAAAAATGTTCCCAATCAGTTTTATCCAACATGTATTTGGAGAAATCTTCCCAGAGTTTGTCGGTGAAAACGGGGCGTAGCACTCTATCACCATACGGCGTAAATTTCCCGCTGGAAATATATTGATTAATATCGGCAGAGACCGGATCATAATCAACATTAACACCCTTTACTGTAGAGGATACTTTAACCTCTTTCGACCAAATGGTTCCAGCCTCTTGAGAACTCATGAACTCTAAAAACTTCTTGGCTGCTTTAATATGTTTACTGCTCTTGGAAATGGACAATGCGGTATCCGGAAAAACAAGCAATTTGGAATCATTCGGATTGTCTGAAATTGGAAATGCCATCAATCCTATATCCGCAGTGGGACCAATTTGACGAATAGGCTCCAACGCCCATGAACCGTTTCCATAAAATGCTGCTTTACCTTGCGCCAACATTGCATTGGCTTTATCATAGCTGATATTAAAAGAGTTGGGAACATCACTATAACCATATACGTATTGTTTATGCAGATCAAAGGCCAACTTCCATTTTTTATCCGTGGCAATCTTGACCTTGCCGGCATCTCTTTCCTGAGACCACTTAGGATTTTGCCCGAACACAGTCTCTGAGAATAAGGCAATCAACGGCATGTAGGCAACTGACAAATCTTGCGCTCCGGTGGCAAATGCCGGAATCCCTTTTCGCTTCAAAGTTTCGCAGACTGTTTTTAATTCCGAAAGAGTCTTGGGCACTTGAAGTCCATTATTTGCCAATACGGTTTTATTGTAATAAAACCCGATATACCCATTATCGATCGGTATTGCATATATTTGTTTATTGTAGATGGCATTAGCCGCAGAAATGCTATTGGAATTAAGATTTGATAAAAAGCGTTCACCGGAGAGATTTAATAAAAATTTCGGTTCGATCTCTTTCATCCAGGTAATAATATCCGGCATTTCATTGGATGCTGCTCTTACTCTCAGGGTAGTCTTCAATTGATCGGCATTCATAGACTGTAAATCAATGGTAATATTCTTATTCTCGCTTTGAAACTTCTCAATGATCTTTTTAAAAGCTCCCTGACAAGCTTGCTCTTGCTTTAGCGAAAGAAAATGTAAAGTAATCTTCTTTTCGCTCGCGGCGGATGCTAAAACTCCATCCCCAACCGAGGCTAAAACCAACATCGCAAGCAACAAAAACAAAGTAATTCTCTTTCTCATAAATTCTTCTCCTCCCATTTGTTTTTTTATATGTGATGTTCAAAGACTGCTGGCCATTTCAACCATTGAACCACACACATCACTTAAATCCGTAAAGCGGACCATAATTAGCGCAAGCCCTAAAATCCATTCCAACGGAGCTGTCTTCGATACCAAAAGCTTGCCAGGCGCTTGGACGAAACAATTTTTCCTCCGGTACATTGTGCATCGTTACAGGAATTCTGAGCATGGAGGCAAGGGTAATCAAATCACCCCCGATATGTCCGTAACAAAATGAGCCGTGATTGGCCCCCCAGTTATTCATCACCGAATAAACATCCCTAAAGGCCCCTTTTCCAGTAATATTAGGAACAAACCAAGCTGTCGGCCATGCCGGATCAGTCCTTTCATCCAATACCCGACTCACCTTCTCAGGCAAATCAACCGTATACCCTTCCGCAAGCTGCAATACGGGGCCTAATCCTTTTATCAGATTAATTCTTAAAAGAGTAATCGGCATACCGCCCCGTGACAAAAGCCGGCTTGAGAAACCGCCACCCCGGAAGTAACCCTGATGCGCAGGATGCCACGTGATTGCCTGCAAACAACGCTGCATTTCTTCTTCCGTAATCTCCCAAAACGGTTTAAGCGCCGGTTTATCATCAATTTGCTGTTCTCCACAACTATCGAGTGCAACCGAGCCTGAATTTTTCAAATGAATGACGCCGTTTGCCGCAATGCCTTCTAGCTTTACACCTGTCACACGTTGAACGGCATCCGGGCTCCAATAAGTACGGATATCTGCAAACGACTGAGCGGTATGGGTTAAAAGCTGACCAAAAAGCATCGACACACCGTTCAAACTATCGTTTTCAGTCGCAACGATCATTGCTTTTCGAATTCCATTCCAATCAAATGACGAACAAAGTATCGCTTCCGCGAAGTCACCATTGGGCAAATAATCATTCCAGTGACGTTGACCTTGAAACCCGGATACAATAGCGTGATGGCCTAGCGCTTCTTCCGGATACCCCAAATCAGCTAATTTGGAATTTCCGATCATCAGATCACGGATAATAATAGCCATCTTCACGATAAAACGCCAAACCTCTTCTTTTTTTTCCTGGGAAAATTGCACACCGGGCTCGTTATAATCTTTCCCTTCTTTGCAATTTTTTTGGGTCCAAGCGAAAGCTTTCTCATATTCTTCCCGGTCATAAATTTTTAGTTGGATTCTACGATTGATCTCCGTCATGTCCACATATTCATTATGCATTCCAAGATAAGACTCAAAAAAGTTCTCATTCACACTGGAACCTGCAATTCCCATACTGACCGAACCGATAGAAAGATAAGAATGATCNCGCATTTCGGCAACGGTTAATGCGCATCTTNCAAACTGAAGCAATTTCTGTTGTACATCCTCCGGAATACTCGAATCATCCTTATCCTGAACATCCTTTCCATATATACCGAAAACAGGTATCCCTTTCTGGTTGTATGCAGCAAGCGCTGCTGCCAAATAAACCGCACCCGAACGTTCCGAACCATTAAAACCCCAAATAGCCTTGGGCCAATGCGGCTCCATATCAAGGGTTTCACTTCCATACGCCCAACATGGACTGACTGAAATTGTCGCTCCAACATTGGCAAGCCTGAATTTTTGATCGGTTCGTTTGGCTTCGGAAATGCCGCCGATGCAACCATCCGCTATAATGCATTCAACAGCTGCGCCATCCGAATAATGTAATTTGTCGCGCAAGAAGGCCGATACTGATTGTGCCATCTGCATCGTTTGTTTTTCCAATTCCTCTCTCACACCACCGACCCGTCCATCAACAATCGGGCGAATACCAATACGAATTTTGTTGTTCATCAATGAATATGTCCTTTCTATCTTGAATTGCGAATCTCACTAAATTTGCAATTTTAGTTTTGGTTTATGAAAAATATGGTCAAATACCAAAAAGCATCCACCCAGCGAGTAGTCCTGTTCCGACAATTGGCCCGGCGTGATAACGACTCCGTCAAAATAAAAACGCAAATTGGCAACCGTAGTATTTTCAATCATCTGGATAAAAACCGAATCTTTGATATTGGGACACCCCCCGATAATAATGTTGGGGATTTCAAATATTCTCACCAGATTGGCGATAGCAACTCCGATGTAATAACCTGCCTCTTTCAAAATATCCGTTGCAATCTGATCTCCATTTTTCGATAGTTCAACTAAGTTTTCCAGTTTGATATCCTTTTTTTCTATGGAAGATTTATTATCCCAGGCCTGTTTCTCTTCAACGTATTTCTTGATTAGCGATAGTTCGCCTGCATATACGTTGAGACATCCCTTAGGTCCGCCAAATCCTTCTGAACCGTGAGTATCTAAAATCATGTGTCCAATAAAGCCCGCATTGCCATTAATTCCCTCATAGATGGCATTTTTAATAAAAACAGCACTGCCCACACCGGAACGAAGTCCGATATAAATAAAATCTCGTTCCATATCGCGCAAATAATAACGCTTCTCCACTAACGCCAATAAATGGACATCATTACGGATATAGACCGGGATATCCACGAGCTTTCTTTCAAGTATATTTTGGATATCAACATCCTTCCACCCGTTGATCCGTTCAATAAACTTGGAACGGCCATTCTTTGTATCAACAATGCCGGGTAGTCCCATTCCCAGTCCTTTAATTTTTTTGATATCGACATTTGCCTTATGAATAAAAGAATCAATGCGCACCGGTAAATCATCAATAATTTCCTCAAAAGGAATATCGAGCCTGTATTTAAACTGCTGAGCCGTTAAAATTACGCCTTTCAAATTGGCAATCGCCAATCTTACTTGCGGAAATTCAAAATCCACACCCACGGCATAGTAAGCATCCGCATTGGTAACAAGTAAGGCCGCTATTCTTCCTCCGGTCGATTCAGCATATCCCTCTTTCATCACCACGTTTTCTTCAGTCAATTCTCGCACCGAATTAATTACGGTCGGTCTGCTTAAGTTGGTTTTTTTTACAATATTTTCAATTGTGATCGGCTCATAAGTTGAAATGCATTGCAATACCAAGTATTTATTTGCCAGCTTCAATATTCTTGTATTATTTTTGATCAAAACCATTTCCTCTTCATCCATATCTGTTTTTGATGGTGCCAGTATACCATGGCAAAAAACTTTTGTAAATGTATTTTATAAAAATATTATTGAAAAGTATTTGCCATATGTTATAATGGATTTACTTATACAATATGATAGGTGGTACATCGAAAGATGAAAACAATAAGTGGTTTTGACTTTTTGGCGCAAAAATCAAACGAATTGATACAAGGATGCATTACAGAGGCTCATGACGGGACTCGCTTATTTACACCGGATGGAATTGCTAGCTACAATGCATTATGGGTAAGGGACTTTGCGTATATGGTGGAATATGGGGGAGATTTTCTCGAAGACCGAAATATTGAGGAAGCCATTGCATTTATCATCAAAGGATGTCGCGCCGACGGTTGGATGCCTGACCGCATTTATGCGGATGGTATGGCGGTATATGCCGCCGGTGAAATAGGAACGCCTGTCGGGCTGGCCAATTTGGACAACACTCCTTTCCTGGTTTTTATTGTCTATTTTTATTTAAATCGAATCCATTCCGCTAAAGCCCGTTCATTATTCCAACACTGGGAGTCCTTTTTAAATAGGGGAATGGATATCATACCGTTAAGTGAATCCGGTTTAGTATACAACAATCCCCAAGCTCCCCACTCCCCTTATGGGTTTACCGATACGATTTGCAAAACGGGGGAACTATTTATGGAATCCTTACTCTATTGGAGAAGTTGCCAATTTTTGAGTAAGTTATATGCCCGTTTTGGCAACATTAAAGCAACGATAAAGTTCAACGTACGATCTAAAAAAATTGAGAAAAATATTTTTAAATTATACAACGCAGAAAAAAAGGCCTTTCTAGCGGCTACCCACGATTGCAATCAAATAGACATTTGGGGTAATGCCTATCTTCTTTACATTGGGTTTCCGGCGAAAAAAGTCTGGTTGGAATTAGTATCTTTTCTGCATGATAATTATGATTGTTATTGCTATAAAGGACAAATCCGTCATTTACTCCAAGGTGAGTATTGGGATAGGTTACTCATCGATGTTCCGCGCGAAGAATACCAAAATGGAGCTTATTGGGCAACAGCGACCGGATGGGTTGTATGGTGTCTTGCTCAGACGGATGGCCGGCTTGCCGCGAAAACGGTCAATGATGTAATCAGCAGCTTTGCTGAGGATGGAATTTATGAATGCCTTAATGTGAATTATGCCAAGTTGGATAGTTTTGTGGTCAGCGCCGTCAACGTTTATGGTGCCATCAATCGGCTGCTCAATCATGAGGCCAATCGCTCATTGATTCAAGCGATCAAGGAAATTTAATAGAGTGTTTACCGGGATTAACTGGAGAATAGTTTTAATTTGGGCTCCGAAAAGAACCGGTCGATGACGACAAAACATCCTCCCAGGGGATATAGTTCCCTGCTTAATTGGGAGCCGACAATCTTAATGTCCTTTAAAAGATATTCATAAATATCTTCGGATATCGCTTTCACAATACTGTTCATCAATGATGAATTCTCAATATCCGAACAACCACCGATTATCACCACTGGAATTTCATAAAGCTTGATCATATTGGCAATGCCGATACCTAAAGAACGGCCTGCTTTTTTCAAAACATTATCGGCTATATCATCACCCTCGCGGGCTTTTCTGATAATATCTTGTAAGGTAAACTCTCGATCAAACTCACCAGTCCGAGCTTCATAATAACTTTTAGTAATAGCTGTTTCACTGGAAAACATCTCTAAACAACCTTTGCTGCCGCAACAACATAATGGACCGTTAACTTCAATCGTCATATGCCCCAAGAAACCCGCATTTCCACATATTCCGGGATAAAGTTCCCCCTTCATAAATACGGCTGCGCCAATACCAGAACGAATACCGATATATATAAAAGTATCCGTTTTATTAAGAAACAATTGCTTTTCCGCAATACCCATTAAATGGACATCATTATGGATGTATACCGGAAGCTTAAAATTTTCTTCAATAATCTTGCGAATATTGACGTTCTTCCAATCCTTAATTCTTTCAATAATTATCGAAAAACCGCTATTGACATTCACGATTCCGGATATACCCAACCCGATTCCCATTATTTTTTCTCTTGGGATAGCAGATTTTTCGATTAATTTGGAAATCCCGGAAATAAGGGCATCTATAATGGTTTCTTTGGTAGAGTCATAAGGTAAAACAGATTGAAGAGTATCAACAATATCTCCATTCAAGTCGGATAATACAAACCGAAGCGGCGGAAACTCAAAATCAACACCTATGGCATAATATGAGTTTGCACTCAAAACAAACAAAGAAGGAATTCGCCCGCCGGTATATCCGGCAAATCCCGATTTCTCAACGATATTTTCCTCCTGTAATTCTTTTAAAATGTTTAAAACCGTCGGCCTACTTAAACTGGTTTTGGATACTATTTCTTCTACAGTTATCGGGCCGGAAAATCTGATTGTATTTAGGAGTAAAAACTTATTGGCTTGTTTAATTAATTGGGTGTTGTTTCCCTTCATTGGCAAAAATCTCCTTTACTGCAGTAATTATAATTTAAAAGAGCAAACAAGTCCATAATATATCGATAACTGCTGGTATTTTTATTTAGATGATGTACTAATACGAAAGCAACTACTATTTTTTTCCTCATGATAAAAATTTTATTGACAAATTTAATTAACTATACTATTATTTAATTAAGTTAAATAAATACTATATTAAAGGAGCGCTATTTCATGAAAAAATATGTCTGTGCAGTTTGCGGTTATGTCCATTATGGGAACGAAGCACCCGATAAGTGTCCCCAATGCGGAGCCCCCAAAGCAAAGTTCACTGAAAAAGCCGACACTGGGATGCAATGGGCCGACGAACATAAGATCGGTGTAGGACAAGGTGTTGATCCGGAGATCCACGAAGGTTTAAAAGCTAATTTTATGGGTGAGTGTACCGAGGTTGGAATGTACCTTGCCATGAGCCGGCAGGCCGATCGCGAAGGTTACCCGGAAGTTGCGGAAGCTTATAAAAGGATCGCTTTTGAAGAGGCCGAACATGCCGCCAAATTTGCCGAACTACTCGGTGAAGTGGTGTTCCCCGATACCAAAAAGAACTTACAACTACGGGTCGAAGCCGAATTCGGCGCCTGCCAGGGTAAAAAAGACATTGCCACCAAAGCCAAACAATTGAATTATGACGCCATCCATGATACCGTACATGAGATGTGCAAGGATGAAGCCAGACATGGCGCTGCCTTTAAAGGACTGCTGGAAAGATATTTTAAATAAATTTTAGCTATATATATAAGTTGAATTAAATAATTTGAAAAAATCACGACTTTGTATAGGCCAACTGTTGGTTTAGACTCTCTCTTGCTCTCCCCCTAAAGTGGGAGAGTAACCGATGCCTTTGGGGCCTAAATGCTTTTAAACGACAGCGGTTAAGGTTACCCTTCCACTTGAATCAGATGCTTATGGCTTCTAAGGGGAAGGGCAAGGGTTAGGTCAAATAAGGGCTCAATTTTCAGCAATGATCCTTGAATTTTAATTCAACATATATAGATTGAAAAAAGTATTGTAAATTATCAACCACGAAAATCACGAAATACACGAAGGAAAACTCGAACATGAATTATTTTTTCGTGCCTTTTCGTGTGTTTCGTGGTTACCATATTTATTTCAACTTATATAATAAGTTTCTTACTCTCCTGAGAGGCCCGGAGGAGCAGAGAAAAAATATAATTTTAAACTCTGCGCGAGATATCTTTTTAGTTTTAAAACCTAATCCAGTATTTTGGCTCCTGGCTCCTATCTCCTAAGCATTCTTTAGCATTCCATTAAAACAAGCGCATCCGCAAATAATTTTCCTGTACGAAATCAAACTTTCCGATCCGCTGCAACGCTTTGTCCATATCATACTCGGAAGCCTCATGGGTCAAAATCACAATCGGCACATGATTGTCCTTACCGTGTGTCTCTAATTGCACCACTGAAGAGATGGATATTCCGTTATCTCCCAATACTCCGGATATCTTTGAAAAGATGCCGGGGACATCCTGGGTATACAGTCGTAAATAGAAACGGTTTCTGATCTTTTCAACCGGCAATACCTTGACTTCATGATGGGGGTTGATCGTCCGGGTACAGAACTGTTCGCCCTCTTTTAACAGCAAATCCCTGGACAGGTCCACGATATCGCCTACAATAGCGCTGGCGGTCGGACGTTCCCCGGCGCCCGGACCGTAAAACATGGTATTGCCGACGAAGTCTCCTTTGACAAAAATCGCGTTCAGCTCGTTATTGACGGCTGCCAATAAGTGATGGTTAGGGATCAAAGTCGGATGTACCCTGAGATCCAGTCCATCCGGCAACGCCCGGTAGGTCGCCAATAATTTAATGGTATAGCCGAATTGTTTGGCAAAATTGATGTCCAATTTGGTAATCTTGGTGATACCTTCCACATATAGATCGTTAAAATCGACAAAACCGGTCGAAGCAATGGAAGCCAGGATCGTTAGTTTATGGGCCGCATCACCGCCGCCAATATCCAAAGTGGGGTCGGCTTCGGCAAATCCTTTGGCTTGGGCCTCTTTCAATGCCTGGTCGAATTCCAGATCCTCCTGATGCATGCGGGTTAAGATATAATTAGAAGTCCCATTCAGGATACCATAGATACTTTCAATCTTGTTAGCTACCAAGCCCTCACGCAGACCCTTAATGATTGGAATGCCGCCGCCTACACTGGCCTCAAAAAGCAGATCCACATCGTTCTCAGCCGCAATCTTGAAGAGCTCCCGTCCTTTGGTCGCAATCAGTGCTTTATTGGCTGTTACCACATGTTTGCGGTTACGTAACGCTTTACTGATGAACGTAAAGGCCGGTTCATAGCCGCCCATGGTCTCCACCACGATATCGATCTCCGGGTCTTCCAATATCTGATCGGCATTTTTGGTACAGTTCACCCCGCTCAGATTCAAATCGCGCTTTTTCTCCCAATTCAGCTCCGCAATCGCTTTTAAATTGAAAGTCAAAGCGGAGCGTGTTTTTAAAAGCTCCTGCTGTTCGGTTAAGACTCGCGCTACCCCGGTTCCCACTGTACCTAATCCCAAAATTCCCACATTTACTTGATGGTCTTGCATAAAAATCATCACTCCTTCACATTCTTCTTTAGTAAATAAAAAAATAAAACCTTTCATCCTGATCAAAGGACGAAAGGTTAAACTTCCGCGGTCCCACCTTTATTGGTAAAAAACCCGAATCTCAAACGGATAACGGCCGTAACCGGGTTGCCATACTAAGCTTCCGGCAACCACTCCAAGGTGGTATCGCAGTGTTTATCGTCAAGGAAGGCTTTCAGCCGCCGACCTTCCCTCTCTTCTAACTAAACAAAACGGTATATCCCTGTCATCGTTTTCTATATATTGAAATTTATAATACCATGAATTGCAAAAATAAGCAAATTTTTTTAACTTAAAGCTTGTACCTTACCTTGATCTTATTTCAAGCCACAAATTGATCGTCCGCCCAATTTCCGCTATGAATAATATTCCCGCTCGAATTTTTCAATTCACCTTTCCCGTTGCGCTGATCGTTTTTCCACTCTCCGTCGTAAACGCTACCGTCTTCATTGTATATCCAAGGCCCGGCGGATACTTGCCCCATCCAGTCCTTCCACGGCATCGCGGTAACTGAAGAGGTACGCCTTATCATCCTCTTCTACCCGGGTGTTTTTCCCTGGAAACCAGGTTGGCTTAACCGGATGACCCGGCAGCGGCTCAATCATCGCTTGGGGGCCGAGATACTGCCATAGCAGCAACACTGGAGCCGCATTTTCGGGGAAAACGAGCCATCCCTCGATTAATCCCTCTTTGGGGCTGAAAACCAACGCCAATAAACTGGCCTTGCCGAAAATTGGATCCTGGGGATCCGGTTGCAGCCGGTAAATATGATACGGCGGGCATCCCGGCATTACTGGGATGAGGCCGGCAGCTTGTTCGGGTTTGATCCCCCAGGGGAGACCGGCAAAACCATCTTGCTGTGTTTCGCCCGTTGCATAAGTTAGGCTATATGGGGCCAACCCCATAAGAAATAAAATAAATAGTACCATTCCTAATCTTTTCATGGATCTCCTTCTCAATTATAAAGCATCCCCTTTTCTTTAAGTGCACGCGTTGCTTTTAACCGCAAGAGAATTTTTATAATTTATTCACACCGCTTAGCACCATCACTTGGCCGCCCCGCCAGATCTTCAGATCCTGAATGACTGCGCCGGTGGCTAGGAATTGTTTGACCGAACCGACATTGACAACTTTCTGGCCATTGATCTCCAGCAAATAATCGCCGGTCTTCATGCCCATTTGTTCGGCCAGGGAGCCTGGGTCGATACTGGTGATGAATATCCCGGATTGCTCGGTGAACCCTGCTTTTTGCAATTCCTCGGCTGTCAAATTACGGGCGGCAATACCCAGACTCTGGGGAGGAACATTATTGACGGCCACCGGTTTTTGGTTAGGCGAATTTACCGAAACTCCATAATACAAATTCTTGATGAGCAACGATTTGTCAATGATTTTCCCGTCCCGGAATACCTTGAGCGCCAGTTTGGAATCAGCCCGATTTTCCAGGGATTTATTGACTATGTCTGTCAAAGCCGCCGGGTCGGAAATTGCTTGACCGTTAGTCTCAGTGATGATGTCATCTCGCAGCAATCCGGCTTGGTCCGCTGGACTTTCAGGAAATACTGAGCTTACCAATACGCCTTTGCCGGTGGTCCATTGTAAACGGGTAAATTCTGAAGCGATATTTTCTGTCTGACAGATTAATCCGATGGGCGAAGGCAGTTTGCGGCCATTGGCAACGGCCAATGTGACCAACGAATCGACGACTTTTTGGGCCGCATCCAAAGTCTTGGTCCGTAAGGTAATATTAGAGCCGTTACTGAACCGAATGTCGACGCCCCATTTATTATCCCGCTCCAGGTAAGGAAATTTCAATAACTTGACATTTAAAATATCATTGGCGGGGATGGAAATGCGGGTTTCAGACGATTGAGGGGTCTGGGTTGTCTGGTAATAGCCACCACTGTATGGAACATAGTTTAACCCGACAAAGTATCCCCCGTATGTTGGTACCCATTGGCTATTGGTATTGGTCCAAGTAATTACCGCCACAAAACGTATCCCGGAATGGTCCGTATTTAATTGTTGGATCTCGCCGCCCGCCCAATCACTGAATAAGGCTTTAAAATTGTTGATTGTACTAGCGGCCTCATCGACCGAAGCCAGAACATGGGGTTGGTACCATAACGGAGCTATCGTAAGAGCTTTGTCCTCCAGTTGCTCGGCGCCGACCATGGCCCCGGTAAATAAGACCAGCAACGTTACAATAAAAATCATAGTTAAAGTCTTGGTCAATTTTGACAAAAATTTGCTCATCGGGATCAACTCCTTTGAATAATTTATTTCCGCAGTAAATTATTTCTACTTTGTTAGAAAGAAAATAGATAACTCTTACATAGCCAATTTACCATTATTAACCATTTTAATCCTGTTAATCCTGAAAATCCCGTTAATCCCGTTCCCGTTATCTTTCTTTTAGACTTAAGTATCAGGCCTAAAACAAGGAACTACTAATACAGGATTTACCGGATTTAATGGATTTACGGGATTTTATTTTAAAGAACCGGAATTACTGACTTTTATCTGGATTATGACAAAGTAAAATCATAAACTGATATATTTATCTTTATCATTCAGCGAGACGATACGGTCATCTATCCAAAGACCCTCGTAAATTATTTTACCGGAGCTGTCTTTATACACTCCATAGCCGTTGCGGCCCCGATCATCAAAGTCGCCTTCATAAACCCAACCGGCCGCCCAGCGATAAATGCCTTTACCCTCCCGTTTGCCCTTCTTATATGGGCCTTGGTACGAGTCGCCATTCTTATATTTGTATATTCCTTTGCCATCGAAAAGATCATTCTTGAAATCGCCCTCATAGGAATCACCGTTCTTAAATTTTTGGCTCCCTTTGCCGTCAAAAAAATCATCCTTAAACCCGCCCTGGTATAAACCGCCGTCTTTTCGTTTCAGGACACCATTGCCATTCCGAAGATCGTCTTGAAATTCGCCTTGATAGACATCACCGTTTCGATATTTCAAAACCCCGCCGCCGTCTTTTTGGCCTTCCCGGTAAAAACCCCGGAAAGTAGAATTATCCGACCATTGCAAGTCGGCATTGCCGTCCAATTTGCCCTGTTTCATTTCAACAGCGCCCTTACATGTTAATAATTTGCCTTCTTTATCCTGCAAGGTTAATGTCAGTTTTCCCTTTCCATCGGCCTTGCCTGCAACAATTTTACCGGACCAAACGGCGGCCTTTACGGTATAAATGTTCGATAGCCAGCCGATTTGACAACCGGATTTCGGATCGCTGGCCCAACTCTCCACCGAGGGCAAGGGCATAAGCGTGCCATTCTGCACACCTTTCTGCCATTCACCCTGGTATATTCGACCGTCTGCATATTGGTAAACGCCTTTCCCACTCATAAACCCTTTTAGAAAGCCGCCTTGATAAACATCACCGTTTTGCCATCGATAAACGCCCTGGCCGTCCGCGCAATCATCAGTGTAATCACCTTCATAAACATCCCCGTTTACACATTTGTCGATCCCCTTACCATTACGGACGTCATTCTTAAAGTCGCCTTCAAAGGCTTCGCCGCTTTTCCACTTATAAATTCCCTTACCGTCCTTTTTACCGTTCTTAAAATCACCGTCATAACTATTCCCGTTATTTAGTATCAAGTGGCCTTTGCCGTCCATCCTCCCCTGCCGAAACGAACCCCGATAAGTCTCGCGGTCCGACCATTGCAAATCGACGTTGCCGTCCAGTTTACCTTGTTTCATTTCAGCGGTGGCTTTGCCGTTCACATCCTTGCCATCCTTTCCCCGCAGGGTCAAAATGAGCCGTCCCTTACCCTCGGCCTTGCCTTCCACCACCGATCCGGACCAGCTGGCCGCCACCAAAGTATATCCTTCGGATTCCCACCCTATTTTGCAGCCCTTTTTGGGATCAACCGCCCAACTCTCCGCCGCCAGCGCCGGAAGGGCGTATAACACCAGCAACACTATAGTGAATAAAATAATCCCTAATAATTTTCGACCGCCCAATAATTTCACAATTTATCCCCCTCTTCGTTTAGAACTATACTTCATCTTATTAATCACAATAAATCATAATAATATCTTGCAGTTTAATTAAGGTCGGCTGGGATCGGTAACGCGCCCCATGAACAAGAGCGAACCGGTCGCCTGATGAAGGATGGCAAACATAAACGGATGGTCGGCCTGGAAAATTGGGTTAAAGCTGAGACTCTTGGCATCCATCACCACCGCGGTCGCGGCTGCGGCCTCACTACCCTGTTCGTTGACGTCGATCATCGCCTGATGGATTACATGTTTGATATAAAGGTTCTTGCGGCCGGTGATACCGGAAAAATCGGCCTCAGTTTCTAAAAAGGCGTCGCCCATGCCCAATTCCGGCAAGGCTTGGTCCAAATAATAACGAGTCATGAATTTAAACTTAGGGAGGCTGACTTCGACCTTTTGGGTTTCCAATTGGCTACGCCATTCCCGGATCCGGGCCGCGGTCAAACCGGCTTCTAATGAGTTGATATCGCCATCGGGGAGTATCACCAACATGGCCAGATCTTTCCCGGCGTAAGGCAGCTCTAAAATTTGCGCGCCGGTTACTCGGCAATAACTAAACTTCCCTTTTTGCCGCATCATCGGTATATTGACCACCTGACCGGGAGTAACGGTAAAAGGCGCTGTTTGAGTCTGCTTGGGGTTAAACGGTTGCTCCCAGTCGCCTTTGAAATAAATGGCATTGGTTAATACCAAGCGGGTCAAGCAATCGACATCCTCCAGGTGCAATAAATCCTTGATTTTAGAATTTGTTTGTCGTTCCACCCATTGGTTAATGGTCTTCAAGGCCGATACCGGATCATGGTAGTCGACTGTTTGAAAGCCGCCTTCATAATTTTTGCGGATCAGATCCAGAAAATCGGCTTCGAAATGATAACTCTTTTGCCCCCATAAAGCATTGGCAATATTGAGTTGATAGGTTTTTGAGCCGGTTTTGACGATCCTAGCGTTTACGGCCGCATATGCCGGAGAAAATTCCGTCTGGGGTATGGTAAAATGAAGCACCCGCGCCATTTGTTCCGCAGTATTGCCCCGGCTGCCCGCATAAGTCATGGCGAGCGCCGTAGAAATGCTATAGGGCGATAAAAATATGTTCTTGCCGTTATTCCCGGGCTCAAGCTGAATTTTCCGGTAAAGTTCCCAAGCAAACTGATTGTTTCCGGCAACGATTACATCCGACGGGGAAGTTGCCTCGGGTTTATCAGGGGCGACAATCCCAGTTTGCGGAAACGCAATCAACGTTAAGAAAGATAACAAAGCTAAACCGAAAATTTGCAAGACTGGTTTGCGATTGAAACCATTCGTCACGATAGAGACCTCCTTTGATTCACCAAAAATACTCATTATTTTCGCCATAAAAAAAGGTAAATAAGCATACCTCCAAGAAGAACAACTAACATAAATATTGTTAATCCCCACCGAATCATAAAATCAGGTTTTTTTGCTACGATTTTAGAAATTTCCATTCTGCTTTTCATGTTTTGCTCCATATTTAATTCCCTAATTCCAATTGGTTCTTGATCAAATTGTAATAGGCGTCTTTATTCTTGATTAATTCATCATGGGTTCCCGCCTCCGCCATGATCCCTTTATCTAAAACGATAATCTGATCGGCGTTGCGCACCGTGCTTAAACGGTGCGCAACAATCACCACCGTGCGGCCCTGGAAAAAATAGTTCAAATTTTTCATAATCACGGTTTCATTCCGTGTGTCTAACGAATTGGTAGCTTCATCAAAAAATAGGTATTCCGGATTTTTATAAACCGCTCTGGCAATCAAAATCCGTTGTTTTTGTCCTTGGCTTAAACCATGGCCGTCGGGGCCAATCTTCGTCCGGTAGCCTAAGGGCAACGATTCAATAAATTCACCAATATTTGCGATTCCGGCTGCTTGTTTCAACCGGGTTTCATCAATGGCCTCATCATGTAAAACAATGTTATCGGCGATGGTATCGGAAAAAATATAGCCATCTTGCATAACCAGACCACATCTTTCTCGCCATGAACTACTCCTGATTTCCGCCATTGGGATATTGCCGATTCTAATATCACCGCTTACCGGCTGATAAAAGCCTAATAACAATTTTAAAATGGTGGTTTTGCCGCTGCCGCTGGCGCCAACGATGGCCGTTACCTTTTGGTAGGGCAAAACCAGGGATATGTTCTTTAGCACCATTTCGGAATAAGGATCGCCATATTGAAACGATAGATTGGCGATGACAATATCGGCGCCTTCGGGGACCAGGTCGGTCTTTATTTTTTCACTGGTTTCTTCGTCCGGTTTTTGATGGATTTCATCGATGCGTTCAAAACTCAATTTAGCATCCTGGGCCACAGTGATGAACTGCACCAATTGTTCAATGGGACCGTTTAATTGCCCCAGGATAAATTGAATCGCCAGCATCATCCCTAAAGTAATATCGCCCTGAATCACCGAATAGGCCGCAAAAAATGTAATCAAAATATTCTTGGTTTCCTGGATTAAAGCGCACCCGGACTGTTGATTTTGGGTTAAAGCCAAACTCTTGGTACCGGTAGCAAATAAATCTTCCTGTATTTTAGCCCAGTTCCTGATCTTTTTATTTCCACAATTACTTAGTTTGATTTCCGGCATTCCCATAATTAACTGAAGCAGCATATTTTGATTGGTGGACATTTGTTGGAAACGGATAAAGTCCAAGTCTCTTCTTTTTTTTAGAAACAGCTGGATCCAGGTTAAATACAGGACTGTACCGGCTAAAAAAATTAAAAAAATCTTCGAATTATAGATAACTAATACAATGCCAAAAACGATAATATTGATAATCGTGAGCAGTATATTTAATAGGGTTGAGGTTAAAAAATACTCCACTCTTTGATGGTCGCCGATGCGTTGTAAAATATCGCCGATCATTTTGGCATCAAAAAAACTGATCGGTAATTGAATGAGTTTGACTAAAAAATCATAGACCAGGGTAACGTTAATCGGGGTGCTGATATAAAATAGAATCCAACTGCGGATGAAGTTGACCCCCACCCGGCTCAAGATTAATAAGAACTGGCCTAATAACACGATTTTCAAAAGACTGATATCTTTATGACTGATTCCCTTATCAACGATCAACTGCGTTAAAAACGGTAGCGTTAACTGAATTAGGCTCCCCAATAACATTCCTAACAAAAGCTGCGATAATAGTTGACGGTAAGGTCTCAGATAGGAGAATAGGAACATCCGATTTTTTCGGGGAGCTGGATTTTCTTGCCGTTGATAAAACTCCGGGGTGGGTTCCACCAAAAGGGCGTACCCTTCTGCGATGCCAGCATTGGCCCAATGTGCTAAAAATATTTCTTTTTTATACTTAATTTTACCATAAGCGGGATCAGCTACATAGATGAGGTTGTTTTGAATCTTATAAATCACTACAAAATGATTATTATCCCAATGCGCAATACAAGGTAAAACCGTCTCTGTTTCCAGATAGTCGAATGAAACCAAGACTCGCTTTGATTGCAGACCAACTGAACCGGCGGCTTCACTTAGCGCAAGCATTGAAGTGCCTTCCCTGGTTGCATAGCTTTTAGCTCGCAAATAAGGTAGGGAATATTCTTTGCCATAATATTTCGCCACCATGCGTAAGCATGTCGGACCGCAATCCATGGCGTCGTATTGCTTAAAAAATGGAAAAATCCTTTTATAGTTCATTGACGTCAATGTGAGAAATATATCTCGTTCTATCGTTTTTATAGACTAATATTTTTTCCAGCAGCTCAGGATGTTCAATCGAAAGATAACTAAAACACAAAAAATCGTAAGTGGTTTGCAACCGGAAAAAGTCGCACTCCTTTTGGGTAGGATTGAAAAATCGGTTGGAGTTCATCCTCATTGCCGCGCATGCCTTACAAAACCTTACGTTCCAACAGTTTCTGCATTCCGGGTTATTGATGTTCCGGTTATAGCGTTGATACAAATCGGTGATTTTCTCAAAGTCCAAACCGGACATACAATCCCCAATCGGCATGGAACCGTCGGTTTTATGACAAATTAGATAATTACCATTGGCTGCAACCATCAGATTGTCGAATCCCATCGGACACGTAATCAAAGTCTTTAAGAAATTATATCCCACCGGGTTATCATCCTTAAGATCGCCAAATTTCAATAGATTTGAAAAATAATCGATATGCTTGTCGAAATCCGGCAATTTAGCGCGAACATTATTTTTAAAATCGGCCAAGTTGTTGCTTAGAGCACGATGATATTCCCTGGTCTCGGATTCGATATTGGGAACGAAAACCCCGCTGTATGCAGCCGGGAATTGCCTGAAATCGCAGGCCCCAAGATTACATATAAAATCCAAACACTTATGATAATCATGTTTAGTTGTATAGACCCCAAAGATTGTGACTTTTTCTTTAAAATAAATTTCATTATATTCTTTAATTTTTTGGAGATTATGATACGCTTTAGCAAACGTCCCCGTCCCGTTTCCAAAGACCCGACATTTGTCGTGTTCTTCCTGCGGGCCGTCAAGACTGGCATATAAATGGACTTTGTGATCTACCAAAAAATTTAGTATTTCATCATCAATAATCGATAAGTTGGTATTAATGCTGAATCGAATATTATTCCTTCCGATACCATACTTATCCCAAGGTAAATCTTTAAAATAGGCCGCGCTTTTTTTAACCAGATCAAAATTCAGAAACGGTTCACCGCCGTACCATGATAACGAAGGGGGCGCAATTTCAAGCAATAATACTTTCTTTGCTTCCCCTAATTTAGCGAATATTGTGACATACTTGTGAAAATAATAATCAATTCCCTTAAAGGCATTTTCTGCGCTTAAATATGTTTTGGAATGCCTTCTATTTTCCGTTGCAATTGTATTTTTACAGTAGGTACAGCGATAGTTACAATCCTCGGTTACTTCCAAACAAAACTTCCTTAACACAATGTTTTCATCAAAATAGGTTAATTGTTTTTTTAAAACATCCCGCTCCCCGGATGATATTTCATCAACCAGCCCTTTGATAAATACTCCGCAAGATTGCAATTCCCGGTATTTGGCGATTAATTGACGGATAAAATCGTGACCAAGAGTGGCGGCATGAATTTCTTCCATTTCAGAAGCGGGTTTACCGGCCAAAAATTCAGTTAAAACCTCAAGCTCAGGATTTGAAATGATAAATGCGCAATGGGGTTTGGCATCATAAAGCAAAATATCATTGCCATAGCGAAAAAGCTTGATCAAAGGATAATCTTTTGCAAAAAACGCGCTTACTTCTTTACTTGTAGTAAAATTCATTGCGTTACTTTGACCATCATCCATCAAACCCTCCGACAAAAATATTGATGCCAATATCCCCTTAGAAAACGGGGATATTGGACAAAAAGATCCATTTATTAATACCGGTATAAAATCATTCAATCATTCAGTTATTATCAGCGCTAACACTCATCATCTGCCACGAAGTATTACCTTCCGTAGTATCCGAATCGCTGCATGTACAACTACAAGAACAGTTGCCATCGCCTACCGCTCCGCCCTTGATGGACTTGGCGGTCTCCAAATCAATTTCCATGACTCTCTTTAATTTGGCCATTGCTTAACACCTCCTTTCTAAACCTAAACAACATAGGGATTGCAATGACTAAAAATAAACATTCTTTCTTTATGAATATAACCCCAAAAGCTTAAAAATCATACTACCCTTCCAGGGTGGGTTTTCCAAAAGATATTATCGTTTCAATCATCCTAAAGTGGAGGGCTTTTCTTCCAGTTCATTCAATAACCGTAGTTAATACTTAACCCATGATTACACCCTATTCATAGACGTCATAATCGCCGACTCCTGTTCAATGTCTTGTACGGCGATAGTTAACGAGGTAAATTCTCTTCTTGTAAATTAATGGTTTTATCACCCTTTTGCTTTGATTGATCATAAATCATTCGATGTATTCACCGGCTTACTATTTAACAAACTTTTTTGTAAGCTTTGATTAGCATATGTAACAGCTACATAGCCGGTAGTTTTTCATTTCACTGAGGCTTGACGCGGACTTCCTTCAATCGGTCACCCTGAATGATCGCAGCCGGCGGATCTTGGGTTGTATTCGAATCTAAATACAGGGTGTACCAGGTATTAGGATAATTATTTGTTACATAGTCAATTTTAACCTTGACCGAATTGCGGTTCTCAAACTGGACACTGTTATAATCCGAGGCCCAAGAATCTTTTTGGTATCGGTAGAATACTCCCGGTTGATCGTTGCCGTATGGCCCAAACCATATATTAGGCAAAGTTTACCCATAAAATATAAAGGCAGCAAACCGCCAAACAAATAATTCCCATTGTCTTTCTTCGTCATTCCGATTCTCCCTTATCATTCTCCTTCGTGTCCTTAAGCTCTCTTAACGTACCAATTGCGATCGCGGTTTTTCACATAAAGACGAGCGATACTACCACAGTCAAGACACAAGTCGGCATAAAATGCTTCCACCCCGTTGATAAGAAATTTGGTACGATATACCAAACCAATTGCGCCTACCTCAGCAGTTTGACCCACCTCAATATTGGTCTTGATGTTTTGACTATTGCAATAAATACACTTATCCATGGTCTCCACTCCTTCTTGTTTATCACCCTGAGCCGTCGTTGCTTTCCGGCAGCGTAGTGCCTTCAGTGGCGCGCACTCCGTCAAACATGATCGTTTCAGCTGAGATTTAAAAGATTATCGTGACATAGGTTGCTGTTTGATTCGGCACCAAATTGATTAACTCGCCCGTGGTGTTGGCTTCTACGGTAGTCTGAAAATAATTCTGCCCGATTATCTCGCTGTTTACATCATATGTTGTAAGCTTGTAGTTAATGGTGACCATACAATCATACCGATTATCAAATTGAAAAGCATCCCAACGGTTGGTCCAGGCGCCCCCGTCCTCCCAAATATTGCAATAGCGAAGATAGACTCTGCCGTCAGGGGCGGGAAATGGGCCAATCCATTTGCTGAAATGCTCTTGAGAATCCGGTTGTCTGCAAAAGGCCATCGGGCAAAAGACCAACGAAGCTGCCATCCCAACTCTCAACAACTTTAATAGCCGCTTTTTCATGCTAGAATCTTCCTTATTACTACCTTAATCAGCTTTCAGATGAGCTGAATCTTTCGTTCATTCAACGACAAGGGACCATCTGGGACTTACGGATACTCGCAAAATCTACTTCAATATTTCCAATATATCTTAATCATCGTCATTAATGAACTACCCTTCTGGGGCGGTTTTTAATTATCTTTCAGAAAAAAACCACCCTTGAAGGGTAGGCAAAACTTTTGGCGAATATTAGCGAATATTAATAATTAAAAACTAGTTGGGAGTATAAAATGTATTGGCAATTGATCGGGTTTGGGTTTACGGTGGGCTGGATGTGGTTGTTTTTTTTAAGCGGCCCTGTTTTCGCGGCTGCGACCATGCTCTGGCCGGATAATCCGGTCTATTATTTCCGGTTTTTTTTAATTTGTACCGCCCTTACTTACCTCATCGCCGGTAGATTAGTTGAGCATTTATCGTTAGGGGCCAAAAGAGGGCTTTTGATTGTCGGCGCCGCCTTTATGTCACTTTCTGCCGGGCTTATCTGTCTATTGCCCCGGATAAATCCTGAATTTTGTCTGGCATTCAACCGACTTATTTTTTTATTAATCGCTTTAGGCACATTGGGACTTGTATTGCTTTTGCTGACTTGGTTGGAAACTTTCTTAGATATATCCGTACGTAAATTTGGCTTTACCTACACCGGGGGCATCATTATCGCCAGCGTTTTATTATTGGGTGGAGTGTTGGTAAGCAACCGCGCCGGAATTTTCGCTGTAATCATTATTCCCTGGTTGGTTCTGCTTCTTATCCTGCGACAATTGCCGGGCGAAACCTCTTTCCGAGTTGAATGCCCCAAGAAGTGCGATGTTTTTAGCAAACAACCTTTTCCTCTCAAGTTAATCAGTTTGATTGTACTCTTTTATATTGCCGGCGGAATGATGTTTAATCTAGTGGCAACCGGGTATCATTTCGAAAACTACTTTTGGATCTCCAATATCTCTTACATGATCGTAGTTTTTATCGCCGGATGCGCCATCCACTTTATTGAGGATTTCGATCTGCGGTTACTATCGCAGCCGGTTTTGCCGCTTCTCGCCGCCGGTTTTATTTTGTTTCCATTATTGACCGGAAACGGCGCCATCATCTCCTTCCTATTGTTACAGGCAGGCTTCGCCTTATTCGACATGTATACCTGGCTGATAATCGTATATATCGCCCGAGGTTATTCCCGGCCTTTGCCGATTTTAGGATTAGGCATGTTTTGGATCACTTTTTCGATGTTCGGCGGCTCGCTGGCTTATACATTTTTCTCAAAACTGTTGCCGTTTAACCGCATTCTCAACGGGCTGGCAATTAGCGCCGGTTTGGTGACCCTACTCGCTTCCTTTATTTTCTCTGACAATAAAGAGACTTTTACCGGTTTTTCCACAAGTAATGCAATAAAAGTCGGTAATGAAACTGAGTCGGACCGGGAATATCATCAAAATATTCATCCAACCGCCTACCCATCGGAAGAAAAAATCATGGGTCCTGAAGCTAAGAATTTAATTACAAAAGCGGGTTTGACGCCCCGGGAAATTGAAATCTTACAATTAATACTAAAAGGACGGAATAATCCTTATATTCGGGAATGCTTAAATATCTCTCCCAACACGTTAAAATTCCATTTAAAAAATCTTTATCAAAAATTGGCCGTGAATAATCGCCAGGATTTACTAAGCCTCTTTGAGCACTGACTACTCCCAAATAATCCTTACCAGTCTTTTACGGCGGTACCCATCCAATTACCCATAAAAGATCTGCTCAAGGCCAAAAAATTATCCTCATTGACTTCGACCTTTTAAAATCAGTTTTATAAACCGGCCGATAATTGATAACATATTCCCCAGCTGCAGAAAGTAACCTTTGGCTATTCAATTATCTAGTGGTATAATATTATAATATGAATGCAAACCACCCATTTTTTTAAAAGCCTATGTAATTAACCTAAATTCAATGTCTGGAATCCTGGTATTGAAACAATTAACTTGAAGAGGGGTATTATATATAATGATTTTTCAAAAAAAACCGTTTATCATCAAAAAAAGCCAAGATACCAGCTTAGCGGATTTCTATATCTCCTACCAGTCGGTAAATAATAATAAAAGTCACCCTTCAAAGAGTCATCAAATCCTGTCATCCCTAAAACAACAACAGGATATAATTTTGGAGATTGATAGCCAACTAACATCATTACCTACCCAAAGTGAGTCTCAAGATGCTTTTGCCGAACTACTAAGCAACTTGGCAAATTTAGGTGTAGACTACTGGGATGATCAATCTAAGATAAAAGAGACGAAAAACTTTTTAGGTATTCCGATCAGCTCGAATAAATTATTTACAGCCCATCGAATCATCGTTCCCATCCCGGATAAACTCTGGCATGAAGAAAGTTTCCAAAAAATTATACCCTATTTTGGAGTCCGCTATTATATTGCTAAAGAACATAGTGACCTCCCAAAATTAATGGAAAGCCTTAAGAGTAGTGCAATGAGCGAGGATGAAGAAAAGCAGGAATTCACATTTATCATCTACGACTGTATCGCTTTTGGCCAGATGGGGGTCAAAACTTCACTCACCAAAGCTGAAATAGAACAACGGTTAGCCTTATAATCCGTTCATTTTATCTATTTCGTATGCAGCTTTTCCAGACGTTGTTCAATTAACTTTGTCGCTTGATAAACATGGGTTTTAATTGTTTGGGATAATGCAGCGGAAAGGGATTTCTGTACTTTAAGCGGTTCGTTGGTCGAGGCTTGAATATGAATGAATAAATTCGCCTCTTGAAAATCATGGGTATCAGCCACCGGAAAATACTTTTTCACTTCATTCTTGGCCAATAACTTGCAGACTATATTAATTTTTAGGCTTTCCTTTTGAAACGTTACATCGACTCCCAGATCGCTGATCTCAACTTG
>WSSedL1CaDRAFT_10000523_pt1 | contig 26972 bp, 23 predicted proteins | sample WetSurSL1Cattail_FD_9464 | JGI IMG/M metagenome (IMG submission 9464)
ATGTGCATCGGATCCGCGAAAGAGTGGCTGCCGTTATGGTGGGTATTAATACGGTTCTGAGGGACGACCCGCTATTAACCGCCCGGTGTGAGGAAAGAGAATGTAAAAGTCCGCTAAGGATCATTGTGGATAGTCGCGGCAGAATACCCGAAAGCAGCCGGGTGATAACCGAATCTCTGAATTCCGGTTCAAGGACGATTCTGGCCGTCACTTCGCAAATAGCGCCTGATAAGGAAGAGTCCCTTAAGGCTAAAGGAGTATCCATCATTAAAGCCGATGGGGATGACGGGCAAGTTGATCTCCAGCAGTTAATGATCGAACTTGCCAAGCGGGAAATCGACAGTGTGCTGTTGGAAGGGGGCGGTGCCTTGAATGCATCCGCATTGGAAACGGGAATTGTTGATAAAATGATGGTTTTCATAGCACCCAAAATCATCGGGGGAAGCGCGGCTTTAACCGCAGTGGAAGGCCCCGGCCGGGCATTGATCGCAGACTCGATTTTATTAAAAACCGTCACCGTTGAGAAACTGGCGGAGGATATTCTCGTCGAAGGATATCTGTAAAAACTGAGCAATCATTAGACGTAAGGGAGTGAGAAATGATGTTTACCGGGATCATCGAGGAACTCGGCAGGGTCCGCAGTATAACCCATGGTAGGAATTCCGTCAAACTTTCGATTGAGTGCCAAACGGTAGTGGCCGACCTCAAGATAGGAGATAGTGTTGCGGTGGACGGTATCTGTCTTACAGTTACGGCCTATGGCCGTAACGAGTTTACTGTAGATGGAATGCCGGAGACAATTCGCAAATCTGCATTGAACTCACTGGCCCCTAAACAAGAAGTAAACCTGGAGCGGGCTTTAAAGATTTCGGATCGGTTGGGCGGCCATATTGTTAGCGGACATATCGACGGCGTTGGGATTATTAGTGAAAAAGCAGTTGAAGATAATGCAGTTTGGTTTTCTTTGGAAGCGCCTGAAAACATTTTAAAATTCATAATACCTCAGGGGTCGGTGGCTTTAAACGGGGTAAGCCTAACGGTGGCTTCAGTGGATTCAAGTTGTTTTCGGGTTTCATTGATTCCATTAACGCAAAAAGCCGCGAATTTAAGTCAAAAAGAGGTGGGCGATACCGTAAATATTGAATGCGACGTTATCGGAAAATATGTCCATACACTGATAACCGGAATCCAACCAAGCGTGACTTACAAAAACCGACTCACCGTCGGATTTTTAAAAGAGAATGGATTTGTTTAACATCAATCCGGCAAACAGCTTTCAAATCCTTGTATCAGAACTTGCCGGATCGAGGTTTAATAATTGCGCAAACTAACAAGGAGGAATCGATTTGGAATTTAATTCAATTCAAGAGGCATTAGAAGATTTCAAATTAGGGAAAATGATTGTGGTCGTTGATGATGAAGACCGGGAAAATGAGGGCGACCTTTTAATGGCCGCGGAAAAAGTCACTCCCGAAAGTGTTAACTTTATGGCCACTCACGGGAAAGGGATGATTTGCGCTCCCTTAACTGAAGAAAGAGCCAACGAATTAGGCTTGTCGATTATGGTTGAACGGAATAAAGAATACATGGGAACCGCTTTTACGGTTACAGTCGACCATAAGGACTCTACGACAGGCATTTCGGCTTATGAAAGAGCGCGGACGGTTAAGGAATTGGCTAATCCGTCCGCTCAAGACGGAGATTTCAACAAACCCGGGCATATTTTTCCGCTGATCGCTAAAAAAGGCGGTGTTTTAAGACGGGCTGGCCATACGGAAGCTGTCGTCGATTTGGCCAAGATAGCCGGTCTTTTACCGGCAGGTATGATTTGTGAAATCATGAATGATGACGGGACTATGGCCCGGGTACCTCAACTTATGGAATTTGTTAAAAAGCACGGGCTTAAAATCATCACAGTGGCTAGCCTTATTCAATACCGCAGAATGCATGAAAAGTCGGTTGACAGGGTTGCAACCGCCAAACTGCCTACCAGTTATGGAGAATTTAAGATTGTCGCTTACGAAAATACCATCAGTAGCGAGCATCATATTGCGTTGGTCATGGGAGAGATAATCCCTGCGGATCAACCGGTTTTGGTCAGAGTGCATTCCGAATGCCTTACCGGCGAAGTCTTCCATTCGCAAAGATGTGACTGCGGCGAGCAACTTGATGCGGCGATGAAACGAATCAGCGAGGAAGGTCAAGGTGTTTTGCTGTATATGCGGCAGGAGGGACGGGGCATCGGTCTGGTCAATAAGATTCGCGCGTACGAACTGCAAGATAAAGGGTTCGATACTGTAGATGCCAATATTCAGCTTGGTTTTCCGCCGGATATGAGAGATTACGGCATCGGCGCTCAAATTTTAGCCGATTTGGGGCTGACCCGAATTCGGCTTTTGACCAACAATCCCCGCAAGATAGCTGGATTAGGCGGGTATGGGCTGGAGGTTGTGGAAAGGGTGCCGCTTTATGCATCGGTCAATCGGACCAACATGGCTTATTTAAATACCAAGAAAGAACGGATGGGACACCTTTTTGATGGGCTTTCCATTCAAAATATTGAGGAGGTCCACAAAAATGGCGATGAAAACCAATGAAGGAAAACTGATTGCCCAAGGCTTACGTTTCGGAATTGTAATCGGGCGGTTTAATGAATTTATCAGCAGCAAACTTTTAAGTGGAGCCATTGACGGCCTGATCCGGCACGGCGCTGAAGAATCGGCAATCGAAATTTCATGGGTCCCCGGAGCGTTTGAAATACCGTTGGTCGCCCAGAAAATGGCTCTTTTAAAAAAATTCGACGCCGTCATTTGCCTGGGTGCCGTTATTCGCGGATCGACGCCTCATTTCGATTATGTGGCCGCTGAAGTATCCAAAGGAATTGCCAGAGTGTCGCTTGACACGGGATTGCCCATAATATTCGGGGTTTTAACCACGGATACCATTGAGCAGGCGATAGAACGGGCCGGCACTAAGGCGGGCAACAAAGGTTACGATGCCGCAGTAACGGCGATTGAAATGGCAAATTTATTAAAAAACATTAATTAACTTATTGATTAACCCCTTAACTCAGGAATTTAGAAATGGTTGCAGCACGCGTTTGCCTGAGATAAAATCCAATTGAGAATCAACAAATGTTCAAAGGGCAGTAACCACACTCCACTACCACAAGATTCGTAAAGCAATGGCTCATCGAGAATAACCTTATCAGCTAGCCGGTTAAACTATATGAAAGCGGCTCCGATGCCGATGCCCTCACCCCTCGGGTAGATTCAAAGTCGCGCGCCCTCTCCCATTATGCTCGAAAAGCACTCGCTATGGGCGAGGGGAAAATGGGCCTAACTTCGTTGCTTGCACGATCTAGGCATCTTCGTTTCCTCCCCTATAGCTATCGCTTTTTGATAGCGCAATGGGGGAGGGCAAACAACTTCGAAAAAGTTTTAGGGGTGAGGGCGTTGACGACAACGCCGACCGAACCTTAATTTCTGACTTAAAGGGATAGTCAAAATTAACTTTCATTATCGGCTATTAAGTGGCGTCGGTGAGAAGAGAAGTAGATAAAATAAAAGTGTGATGAAAAAATAAAAAGGGAATAAGTATGGCCAAACAAAAAGACGGATTAATATCAATGTTATAAGGAATTGGAATTTGTCAAAACTATTAGCCAAGGCCTTCCTTTGCAAAAGAAGGTTTTAAAATTTTCCCAACGAATTGGTATTTATCATTTTGGAATAACAAGATTCTCTGACTTAGGATATTAAATTCTTTTAGTAAAGAAGGAATGAGGTAGATTTCATGCTGACTTCAATGATTTTAAAAAACTTTACTGTATTCCCGGATGTAACATTTGACTTTGGGAATCATTTGAATGTTTTTGTCGGAGAAAATGGAAGCGGTAAGTCCCATGTGCTTAAGGCGGCATATGCGGCGATTTCGGTAAGTGCCAGAGGTGAAAAAGAATCGGGAGCAGCGGCGCCTACAAAGGCATACCTTCAAGGTGTATTGGCCCGAAAATTAAATGGAGTCTTTAAACCCGATGAATTGGGACGGCTGGTACGACGTCAAGCAGGGAGAAACCGTTGTGAAGTAGGGCTTATTTTTCAAAAAGCTTCTTCCAATATAGGATTTTCTTTCCATACGGCAAGTAAAACGGAAGTGACTATTGATAAAACTCCCTTGGGTTGGGAGAAAGAAATTCCTGTTTTTTTACCCACACGGGAGCTTTTAACTATATATCCGGGCTTTGTTTCACTTTATGAAACAACGGATCTTCCTTTTGAAGAAACTTGGCGGGATACTTGCCTTCTTTTGGGAGCTCCGCTTGCGAAGGGGCCACGGCTGAAATCCATTAAGGATTTATTAATTCCATTGGAAAACGCAATGGGAGGAAGTGTTGAGCTAGAATCAGGTCGTTTTTACTTAAAAACCGACTCGGGCAGAATGGAAGTCCATTTAGTTGCCGAAGGGTTAAGGAAACTGGCAATGATTGCCCGTCTTATTGCTACGGGTTCTTTGTTGGATAAGGGATATCTCTTTTGGGATGAACCGGAGGCGAATCTCAATCCTTTGAATATTAAAAAAGTGGCAAATACTATTTTGCAACTTTCCAAAAGTGGTATTCAGGTTTTTATTTCAACCCATAGTTTGTTTTTAATGCGGGAGTTATTTATTCTTCAACAAACTAAAGATTTTAAAGATATTGAAAGTCGTTATTTCGGGTTACAAATATTTGAAGACGGTGTAAACCTTAAACAAGGTCCATCTTTGGATGATATCGGCAATATTACATCTTTAGAAGAAGAATTGACGCAATCAAACGAGTATATGGAGTTGGAATAAATATGCAAGTACTTACTGAAGGATTATTATCATTTTATTTTCCTGATAACTGGTTGGTAACAAAATATGATGACTGGTCTTTTTATAAGAATCAGTTTAAGGATTGTTGTCGGGGTTGTAAGGCAATCGATTTTTTAGCGATTGATCCTGTCAATAAGGAGCTTTGGTTGATTGAAGTAAAGGACTACCGAAACCACCGGCGGGAGAAGAGCGAGAATATCTGTGAGGAACTTGCATTAAAAGTTCTCCATACACTTTCCGGAATTGTAGCGGTAAGAATGAATGCTTCTGATGAGAAGAACGAATTTACAAAGGAATGTTTTCATTGCAATCAATTGAAAGTTGGGTTTCATCTTGAACAGCCCACAAAGAGCTCGAAGCTGTTTCCCCGAGCGTATGATCCGGCGGATGTCAAAGAGAAATTAAGGCAACTCATTAAACCGATTCATGCTCACCCCAAGGTAACAGAAATGGGAAATATGCATGGTGTCCCATGGGATGTGCGTAGCGTGGGGTAACTTTAACCTGAATCCGGCAAGTAACTTCATCAATTTATATCAAATAAGAACTTGCCGGGTTCAGACAATAAGCCCGATCTGGCCAATTTTTCCGCGTTACAGCGGGTAAATTGCAATGTACTTGCCGGATCGAGGTTTAAATTAACCAGGTAAAAGCTGAATTCCTCAATTCATAGCCTTCATTTTCTACCCATTCTCAAGGAATAATAATCGATTTATTTCTACAATACACCTTACCCTACGGACAAAGTCAACTGCAAAATAGTTTTGTTTTGTTTCCATGCCTCCACGGGATGCCTAAACAAAACTGCCGGATTTGACGATGATATAATAAGTGTTATCAATCTAGCGACTACATCGTTCCTATCGTCAAGGGGATGTGTCAATGTTAAAGAAAAGAATACGCATATTTAAATTTGTCTTTTATATTGTCGTTCTTGGCACGACAATGTATTACAATAGTGCCATTGGAAATATCGATGGTAATATTGCCTTAATCCATAATCAGATATCTTCAAACAGCGTCAACGGCATTATCACATGCATTCAGATATTTATAACCGTCTGCCTTGTGATTGAATACCGGGGAAAAGGATTTCTTGCCTCGGGGTGTTTTATATTTATAAATATTGCCGGCATAACTTTTGTTATGATAACGCGTAGCGCCTTAACTCCGCTGCCGGGCATTGTGATGTACTTAACGGGATTTTTTATCGTTTTCATTCTGAATAAATATTTGGAAAAGATCGATACGAATGAAATTATAATGCATGAATATGCCTATACAAATACTCTAACAGGCTTGCCGAACGACCATGCCCTTGATGAATACTTGGAAGAATTGATTGAAAGCAAAAGGGAACAAAATACTGGTTTTGCAGTTATCAATATTGAGATAGGGAATTTTGACAGCGTAAATGATACGATTGGATATGTATTTGGAAATAATGTTATCTGTGAAATTGTGAAACGCTGGAATAGTATAACGGCTCCGAATGACTATCTTGCCAAAAAAGACGGCATTAAATTCGTACTTCTGGTGGCAGACTTTTTATCAAGAAAAGAACTGCTTCAGCATATTGAACAATTTGCAGATGCACTCAAGAAGAAAATAACCCTAGAAGGACAGGATGTTTATCTTTCCGGCGATTTCGGCATCGCAATATTTCCAGAGATTACAAATTCCAAGGACTTACTTCAATGTTCCGATATCGCAAGGCGGCATGCAAAACAGTCAGGAAATACAAAAATCTGCATTTTTGAAAACAGTATGCGGAAAAATGTGGAAGATGACCTCGCAATCGATAGTTTAATCCGCCTTGCACTTGAAACGGATGCATTTCAACTTTTATTCCAACCCCAGTTTAATTCAACAAATAAGAAGCTGAGAGGCTTTGAAACACTTCTGCGCATGAAAGATTCAAATGGTGCGCCAGTGAGTCCGGCAGTCTTTATCCCAATTGCAGAAAAAAACGGCCATATTATCGAAATCGACCGCTGGGTATTAAAACATGCATTGATGAAATTTGCGCCGAGCATAACCGAAGACAGCTGTGAAACTATTATTTCCGTAAATATTTCAGCACTGCATATCCAGGAAGTCTGCTTTATTGATGATATCCGCCAGGCTTTGAATGAAACCGGATTTCCTCCGCAAAACCTTGAAATCGAAATCACGGAATCCGTGATGCTATCTTCAGTTTCTGATGCCACAAAACCATTAAAAACTCTTAAAGATATGGGTATCAAAATCGCCTTGGATGATTTCGGGACAGGCTATACTTCCTTGAATTATCTGCGGAGACTGCCTGTTAATCTATTGAAAATCGATAAATCCTTTGTTGATGAAATAAATGATACAGTACAAGGCAAAGAATACATTGCCGCAATCATTTCCATGGGGCATCTCCTGCATTTGTCGGTTATTTCTGAAGGCGTGGAAAATAACTCACAGCTGGAAACACTCAAAGACCTCAATTGTGATTACATCCAAGGCTATTTATGGGGAAGGCCGATGGATTTTGATTCTGCGGTCCGGCTGCTCCCGTGAAAACTGCTGTATTTTTAAGACGTATACTACGGATATCGCAAGTCGAAGCGAGCGATCAGTAGTCCGGAGCTCCGGCTTGATAATGTTGAATCTGATAACACGATTTATACTTCACTGACATATTTTTAAGAACATGATATAATAATCTATGTTTGGCAAATGAAGAAAAGCCTTTAATTCTATTATGCTAATTCATATTTTTGTCTATCCGTAGACTGGAGACCTTTGTAATGGGGGCTGATATGATGTTCAAAGTCATAGCTGGGGAAAGGGAGAAGATAATGATTGCCAAAGAGTACCAGACGATCCGGCCTAGGATCGTGGCGCGAGTGATTGATGGTTCAATTTTCGGGGCGGCCTTCTTGGCTGTTTCTTTGCTTTTTATGGTAATGGGTCTACTGATTAATGATTTTTTGGAAATAATATTCTATATTTTATTCCCGATATATAATGCTTGGTTTCTTTACTACTATGGCCAAACTTTGGGTAAATACGTAATGAAATTAAAAGTCATTGCTGAGGATGAGAAGCAAATTAGTTTTTGGCGAGCGCTGGAAAGAGAAATAATAATCCTGGTCCCTTTCACGTTTTCTAAAATATTGAACTGGCTTAATCTGGCGATTAACCATAAAGTGTCCTTATTGCTTGAAACGTCAATACTTATTGTTTTCTTTGCGGTCTTGGCGAAAGATGAGAAAAGAAGATCATATCATGATTTAGCTGTCAAAACTGTAGTAGTGAAAGCCTTGGGCTGAAAAACGGCTCCCGGTTTTGGCTCCCGGCTCTCGATTAACATGACCGGATCGGTAATAAACTTTTATGCACCCCGCGTGATTTCCCGCTATATAACCCCACCAGAAATGAATCTACATACACCACTTTCAGGTTTTCAGCCAACTGTATATCTTTACTAACTTGCTGCGCTACGCTCTATGATTTATCCGTTATCCACCCGTAAAACATTTTATCTCACCCCAAGACGCAAAGGGCGCCAAGGATGCAAGGAACAAAGAGGTTTTGGTGGACTTAGCGGCTTTGGATTAGGACTAGTTTATAATTAAACACCGTTTATTGCTGCTCCCGATACTCCGATGGGCTTTTACCGGTTAGGTGTTTAAAAATCCGGCTAAAATAAAATGGGTCGGAATATCCAACCAACTCACCGACTGCTTTGATATCCAACTCAGGCCTACTGCGCAACAAATGTTTGGCCTCGTTAATTCGCAGGTTTACAAGGTATTTGACGGGAGCCTCATCATAATATTTCTTAAATAATTTGCTTAGGTAAGAAGCATTAAAATTAAATTGCTCGGCTAACGAATTAAGATTGATATCATGGGTGTAATTTTCCTTAATGAATTGAATGACCATCGCTGCAATTTCTTCCGGAGAATTCTCGCCGGGTGCATTTTTAATAATTTTTTGGCTTAAAAAATGAGCCTCTGCTTCTAAGGAAATTTTTATTTTTGTCAAGGCTTTCCGTAGTTCTTCCAATTCTAAAGGCTTGAGCAGGTAATCGTTCACACCATATTTAATGGCTTGCTTGGCATATTCGAACTCGCTATAGCCACTTATAACAACTGTTTTGATATACGGATAATTTAAGGTTACACTTTTTAACAATTCCAGACCATCGACAACAGGCATTCGGATATCAGTAAATAAAAGGTCAGGAGAGAAGTTTTCGACCATTTCCAGGGCCTGTTTGCCGTTTTGAGCCGCACCAACTACGATAAAAACCGAATCTACCTTTTGGATTTTTTTTATAATATCTTTCAGGATCAACTCTTCATCTTCGGCAACAACAACTGGGATCGTAAGCTCACTCTTCATTTGGGACCTCCATGGTTTCGACTAAACCGCCAATAACGATATTTGTACCACCCTCAAGCGGATTTTCAATTTGGAAGACCTTATGTTCATGGTAAACAAGTTTCAGACGGATATAAATATTTAATAAGCCCATTCCGTTAAGTTCCAAATTTGGAAGTAAGCCATTTCCATCGATTTTCCGAATTTTTTGGCGAATATTGGCGAGGGCTTCGGGGCTAAATCCGGGCCCATTATCCTTAACCGTTACTCGCCATTGATTGTTTTCAATAAAAGCCCGGATTTCGATTTTCCAGGGGGGTTCGTTCCGGGTACCGTGTTTGATGGCGTTTTCCACCAAAGGCTGAATCAGTAATTTTGGAATCGTTATTTCATTCATCGGGGACTCGATTTGGAAGCAATAAGATAAGTTGTTACGGAACCGGAACTTCATGCATTCCAGGTATTTCTCCGTATATTCCAGTTCGGTTTGCATTTTTACCAGTTGGGATTGATGGGATGATATATAGCGTAACATGTGGGAAACATTTTTGCAAAGGGTAATGACTTCGTCTTTCATGTTTTCCTCGGCCATGATGATAATGGTAGCCAAAGTATTATATAAAAAGTGCGGATTCATTTGAGATTGGAGGGCCAGAATTTTAGATTGAATTTCTTGGGATTGGGATAGTAGTAACGCATCCATGGATTGTTTCAGTTTCACGCTCATATTTTGAAAGGCCACGTTTAATTCTTCCAATTCATTCAAATCACTGGTTAACCGAGGCTGGGTCTGGGTGAAAACCATGTCCAAGTCAATTTTTTTAATTGCCCGGTGAATGCTTTGAATAGGAGTGGTTACTTTTTTAGCCAGTACATAAGAAATAAGCAGCGTTAACAGAAGTAAACCGATGCAGCTAAAGAATACAATGTGAGTAAAAGTGACGACCGGCGCCAAAACTAGGCTTTGCGACTCCACGATTAATACTTTCCAGCCGGAATATTCGGAATTGGTGTAAGTAATAATTTCGCGGTTGTGATCCAGCGGACTACGGATGGTGGCGGATATGGCATGGGTATTTTGTTTTTTGGTTAATTGCAAATAGCGGTAATAACGGGCATCGATTTTATGTTTATAGGGAAAAAGCAGTTCACCTTGGTTGTTAAAAATATAAAGTGATTTTTTACCGGTTTCACGGCGCATCAGGTCGTTAAGTCCATGAAATATCGTATCGCAATCCTGTTCAACTTCTACGATTCCCTGCTTGGTCCAATTACGGTCATATAAAACCCGGCACAGAGAAATATATTTGCTATCATCGGCTACACCGAGTGAAACGTAGATGCTGTCATCAACTCCGCCGCGAACTCTGGCGAGCAAGTTGTCCGGATGGGGGGAGGTAATGTATTTATCACCATTTTTAGCAAGGACCTTGGGATACCAAGATTTCTGAGACAATGAAATTTTGGTCGCAGTATTGGATATTCCCGCACCCACCATTTCGCCGCTAAAATCATATAAATTTATCTGACTGACCATTTGGGAGGGGCCGATGATGGCCATAAAAATATCCATTAATTCCTTGGCGTTGTAATATTTTGCTACCTTTAATTCGTTGCTTTCACTATCCGGGTTGATGTTATAGGACAGATGTTTGTAGAAATGCTCTTTGACCAGATTGGAATAACAGATATTCATCGAAACCGTATTTATTTTTTGAAGTTCCAGATCCAATTTTTCACAAATCGACTCGCAAATACTTTGGTGGGATTGGGAGGCTCGATTTTTTAAAAGGGATGAAGTATAGTAATAAAACGAGACTGCAAATATCAAAAGGCTGACAATAATCAGAGCCGAGTATGAGAAAAATAAATTGGCCTGGATTGTCCGGAGTCGAATTTTCATGTGAAAGCACCATTCCTTAAAGACTGGTAGCAAATTGATGTTACTTGCGATAGCTACAAGTGGCAAAAAAGTGCAAAGAAAAAATCTGTTTCGTACATGTTAAAAAAGTCGGCTCTTTAGTAATCTATAGGTAGTCAATATGTAATCATATTTTAACCAATTTGGAAGGAGGTGTCAATTTTCTACCAGCCGGCAATAAATAATTGGTTTTGATACGAAATGGTAAAGAAAATAAAAAAGGGGAGGTACAGTATGAAAAAGTTATTGTTGGTCTTATTGGTTCTGGTTGTTGTCATCGGTACGTTTGGTATTGCATATGGGGCTAAGAGTAATGTTACCCTTACCTTTGGGGCTCATCAGGCCGGAGTTCCGATTTCCGGTATTGACCAAAAGATCGCCAAAGTTTTTGAGAAAGAAACCGGAATTAAGATTGATTTTCAGATTGTCCCTGACGCCCAATGGCGCGATTTATTGAAAGTGAAATTAGCTTCCGGTGAAGCGCCCGATATTTTTTTGATCGATGCCGATCCGTTTAGTCTCAATGACCGGATTCACCCCGCCGAGAATTGCATCGACCTTTCCAAAGAAAAATTCATTTCCCGGATGGACCCGGTGTTTTTACCCAGTCTCTCTTATAAAGGAAAAGTATATGGGCTATCCATTTTTCCTGGTGTGAAAATTTGGATTTACTATTATAATAAGGAATTATTTAAAAAGCTAAATTTGGAACCCCCCAAGAATTATGTGGAGTTTAAAAAGGTTTGTCAGACGATTAAGGATGCCGGAGTAGTCCCGGTATACGAATCCCTGGCCAATGGTTGGCACCAGGTTTTGCCTTTATTTGAAATTGGGGCGACTTATGAAAAAGCCCATCCTAAACTGTATGACGAGTTGAACGCCAATAAATATCAGGTGACCGATATTCCCGGACTGCTTCGGACTCTTGAGGAACTGAAAGAATTTGCCGACTTAGGTTTTTATAATAAAGATTTTATGACAGCAAATTATGATGATGGATATAAAGTCATGGCCGAAGGCAAAGCGGCTATGTTCATGGCAGGTCTTGGTTGGCGTGAACAGATGGATCAGCTTTATCCGGGAAAAGGGTCTAATATAGGTTTTTTCATTATGCCCTGGGATGACAATCAGATTTTAAATGTAAATCCGGCTGGAAACGCCAGATTCGGCAACAAAAAAAGCAAACACGTAAAGGAAATTTTACAGTACTTCCGCTTTCTCACCCGTCATGATATCCTGCAAATGCGCCAAGACCAAGATCCGTTGACACTTATTTTGAATTGGCCGGAGATCCCTTCTAGGTATCCGACAGATATTCAAGCTTTGTTTAAGAACTCCAAACAGGGTACCGTGATGCAATATGGAGTTAAATATATCGACTCCCAGTGGATGGATGTAGGGAAAGACATTGAGGCCATGTACGCCGGTGCTTTAACACCCAAACAAGTGGTGAACAATATTCAAAAACGCCGGATTGAGCAAGCAACCCTTCAAAAAGATCCGTATTGGGTAAAAAAATAAAAGTATCGGATTAAAGTAAGGTTGTTTTGAAGGCATATCGATTCAATTGGCTGCCTAGGCAGGGCACTTTTCCCTGATAATTGGGTAAAGTGCCCTCTTAAAAAACATAGATTTGATCAACTTGGTTGTTCGAAAGGAGTTGCCAGGAATGCGCGCCTACACGAAAGAAAAAATCTATCCCAGTTATTTTTTAATTGGCGCATTGATTATTTATTTTGTATTAGTGCTGTTTCCCAGTCTAGTGGGTATTTATTATTCCTTTACCGATTGGAACAGTTTCGATCCGGCCATTCATTTTGTAGGATTCGATAATTTTAAAAAGGTTTTTTCCCAGGATGAGTTATATGGATTTTATATCTTCAATACCATTAAGTTTACGATTTATACAACAGTGTTAAAAATGATTATTGGATTTGGGGCGGCTTTATTGCTGATTAAAAGTATAAAAGGGGTTAATTTTCACCGGATGGTGATGTTTTCCCCTCAGGTATTGTCATTTGTCATTGTCGGACTTATTTTTCGTAGTCTATTAAATCCAACCGAAGGCTTTTTGAATGAGACTTTAAAAATGGTCGGCATGGGCGATTTGGGTCAAAACTGGCTTGGAGATATAAAATGGGCTTTTGCCTCGATTGTGGCGGTCGATACTTGGAAAGGCGCCGGGTATCTGATGGTTTTATTTATTGCCGGTTTAAAATCGGTGCCGGATATGTATTATGAAGCTGCCCAGATAGACGGGGCCAGCTATTGGCAACGATTTACCAATGTAACACTTCCGCTGTTGATGCCGGTAATAACGATTACGTTAATACTGAATATTACATACGGACTTAGGGTTTTTGATTCGGTTTATGTTTTAACCAATGGCGGGCCCGGGTTTGCTACCGGGGTTATCAATACAATCGTATTCAAAGAATTTTCCAAGGGCACTTACGCAGTAGGTAGTGCATTATCTACAATATTATTGATTTTCGTTTGCGGAATTTGTTATTTTCTATTGAAGGCATTAACCAGAAAAGAGGTTGAATACTGATGGCTAAATTTTTTCGCGTACTTTTAAAAAACGGATTTGCCTGGGTTATCAGTATCGTTGTGTTGATTCCTTTTGTTGTTATGGTGGTCAATTCCTTCAAGACTAAAGAAGAGTCCTACTCAATGACCTTGAAATTGCCGGCGGTTTTTCAGTTTCATAATTATTGGACTGTTATTGAACAGGGGAATATTGTTTCATCTTTTTTTAACAGTTTTATGTACGCCACTATTTGCGTTGTGGTAATAGTTCTTACTTGTTCAATGGCTGCGTTTGTAATTTCCCGAAATGAATCCGGTCTGCATAAATTTATTTATTATTTGATTATCACCGGAATTGTTTTGCCTGTCAATTATGTAGCGCTGATGAAAGTGATGCAAGTTACGCTGCTCAATAATACCCGCCTCGGAATCAGTCTTCTGTTTGCGGCGATGAATATTCCGATCAGTCTGTTTATTTCCACCGGCTTCGTCAATACAATTCCGAGGGACTTGGATGAAGCGGCGATTATTGATGGCTGCGGACCTTGGAGCTTATTTTTTAAAGTAATTCTCCCTCTCCTCAAACCAATCGCCGTTACGGTCGGAGTACTAGGCTTTATGGCGGCTTGGAATGATTTTATGATGCCTTTGTATTATCTGAATAACTCGGAGAAATGGCCAATGTCGCTTACGGTCTATAATTTTTTCGGTGCCAGTATGCAGGCTCAACGTCAATGGAATTTAGTTTGCGCCGATATCGTGCTCACCAGCGTACCGGTTATTATTGTTTATTTACTGGGGCAACGTTATATTGTTTCGGGGGTGACGGCCGGAGCGGTAAAGGGTTAAATGTTGGGAATTCGTAAATTGGGAGACAGAATGAGATGAAATATGGATATTTTGATGATGCCGGAAAGGAATATGTTATCACTACTCCGGCTACACCGCTGCCCTGGATTAATTATTTAGGGACTGAAAAGTTTTTTTCCTTAATTTCAAATACTGCGGGTGGTTACAGCTTTTATGAAGACGCCCGTTTGCGGCGACTGACCCGTTATCGTTATAATAATGTTCCAACGGATAACGGCGGCCGGTATTTCTATATTAACGATTCTGGAAGTGTTTGGTCTCCGGGTTGGCAGCCGGTGAAAAAGGAATTGGAATCTTATGAATGCCGGCACGGCCTTGGGTATACGCTTATTAAAGGCGAAAAAAGCGGTATTGCGGTTGAATGTTTATTTTTCGTGCCGTTGCATTATAATGGGGAAATTCAAAAGGTTCGCGTTAAAAATACTTCTGGATTAATGAAGAGTATCAAGTTGTATTCGATGATTGAGTTTTGCTTGTGGAATGCCTATGACGATATGACGAATTTCCAGCGGAACTTCAATACAGCTGAAGTCGAGATAGAGGGAGCGGTGATCTATCACAAAACCGAGTACCGGGAGCGCAGAAACCATTATGCCTTCTATGCGGTGAATACTGAAATTGCCGGGTTTGATACGGACCGGGAAAGTTTTATCGGACCTTATAACGGCTTTGAAGCTCCCCAAGTTGTTATAAACGGTAAATCCAACAATTCGGTAGCCGACGGATGGAGTCCGATAGCTTCCCATGGTATTGAAATTCCCTTGTCGCCCGGTGAGGAAAAAGAATTCGTTTTTATTTTGGGCTATGTTGAAAATGCAACCGAAGAAAAATGGCAAGCTAAAAATGTTATCAATAAGACGAAAGCTCATCAAATGATCGCTCAATTCTCCGATGTTTCCCAGGTCGAAGAGGCTTTGGCGGAACTTAAAAAATATTGGGATGATCTTTTATCACGATTCACATTGGATAGCCGGGACGACAAGCTTAACCGGATGGTCAATATTTGGAATCAATATCAATGTATGGTCACTTTTAATATGTCCCGCAGCGCATCCTATTATGAAGCAGGGATTGGCAGAGGGATGGGCTTTCGGGATTCCAACCAGGATATTTTGGGATTTGTGCATCAGATACCGCAGAGGGCCCGGGAAAGAATTCTGGATATTGCCGCCACTCAGTTAGCGAACGGTGGAGCTTATCATCAGTATCAACCCTTGACCAAAAAGGGCAATCACGACGCAGGTTCCAATTTTAATGATGATCCGTTATGGCTGATTGCCTCGACGGTTGCGTATATTAAAGAAACCGGAGATTTCGTTATTTTAGACGAAGCGGTTCCTTTTAATAATAACCCTCAAAATGCAGAGAGTTTGCTGGAACATCTCCATCGCTCCTTCAATTATACAGCGGCTAATTTGGGCCCTCATGGCCTCCCTTTGATTGGGCGGGCCGATTGGAATGATTGTTTGAATCTAAATTGTTTTTCGGCTGTTCCCGACGAGTCCTATCAGACGACTGCCGGCAAAGACGGTAAGGTTGCCGAATCCATATTTATCGCCGGGATGTTTGTTTATTACGGTTTAGAATTAATCCGGCTTTATCAAGCGATCGGCCGTGAAAACGAGGCTAAGGCATTTGAGCAGTCCGTCGAACAAATGAGGACAACCATCATGAAATATGGTTATGACGGAGAGTGGTTCCTACGGGCTTATGATGATTTTAGCCGCAAGGTTGGGAGTAGAGACAACACCGAGGGAAAAATATTTATCGAGTCCCAGGGTTTTTGTGTGATGGCGGGACTGGGAATTGATTCCGGGGAAGCTCTAAAAGCTTTGGATTCGGTGAAGAAATATCTAGATACTCCCTATGGTCTGGTGCTCGTTAATCCTGCCTATACCGAGTATCAGCTTCATTTGGGGGAAATATCGTCCTATCCGCCCGGATATAAAGAAAATGCCGGTATTTTCTGTCATAACAACGCTTGGATCATGATTGCCGAAACTGTTTTGGGCCGTGGTGAACTGGCTTTTGAGTACTATTCCAAGATTGCTCCCGCCTACCTGGAAGATATCAGCGAAATTCACCGGACCGAACCTTATGTTTACGCCCAGATGATCGCTGGCAAGGACGCCAAACGCCATGGGGAAGCAAAGAATTCCTGGTTAACCGGCACGGCGGCCTGGAATTTTGTGGCCGTATCTCAATATATTTTAGGCATCCAGCCGGATTTTCATGGATTAATCGTTAACCCTTGTATCCCCCGAACCTGGGATGAATTTAAAGTCCGCCGTTACTACCGGGGAGCGTTTTATAACATCCGGGTGAAGAATCCGGAGAAGGTCTCCAAAGGAGTAAAGTCAATCATCGCCGATGGCAAGAGGGTGGAACACCAGGTGCTGCCTATTTACAATGATGGACGGGAACACGAGGTAGAAGTCGTTTTAGGCTAAATGAATTTTTGAATTAGGTCTGGGATTCTTTCCGGAGGTTGGTCCGGTATTCCCAGGGTGTTTGGTTCATGTATTTTTTAAAGAGGGCGCTAAAATAACTGAAATTGTCGAATCCCAAATCCAGTGCGATTTCGGCAATTTTCTGGTCGCCGCTTTTTAAAAGTCCGGCGGCTTTCTGCACCCGGTAATAATTGATGTATTCAACGGGCGTCTGCCGGGTGAGGCTTCGGAAGAAACGGTAAAAATAACCTTCACTCATATGGACGATCCCGGCGAGGTCGCGGATGGTAATCTTTTGGTCGTAATTCTGTTGAATGTAATGGATAACCTGTTTGAGCTTTTCGGTTTTGTAATTGTCGGGGGGAACTGATGGATTGGAGGCGCTACTGCCGGCGATCAGCGCCGCCAATATCAGATAAAGAGCGCCTTTGGTGACTAGTTCATAGGTTGGTGACTTCCGCTCATAATTGTCCATAATCTCTTGAAGCTGCTCTATAATTTTCCGTCCCCAGGGGGAAGTATCTGTAATATGTGCTGGGGGCTGAAATTTTTTTTGCATGAGAGGATCGAGAAATTTATATTGAACCGCATCCAGGGTGGAACTGCCCAGCAGGTCCGGATGGAAGACGATAGCGCTAAAAGCGCAGGTTTCGGCTTGGGCGAGGCCGGTATGAATTTGGCCGCTTCCCACAAAGATGGCCTGCCCTTTTTCCAACGCAAAACATTCGGTATCGATTTGAAAAACCGCCCGGCCTTCGGTGAGTATAATGAATTCCCATTCGTCATGCCAGTGGCAATCGATAATGGTCTCGGTGCGGTGATAGGTCAAGGAATAAATGCTCAAAGGGAACACGGCGTCACCGTGGACCTTTTTTTCTTTTAAAAAATCATTATTCATGGCAATCTATCTCCTTCCAGTAGAATACTCCATATTTTCAGGGTAAAGCGGAATTGAAAGGTCATTATTTTGACAATAATGGTTCGAATTCTGCAAGAAAAGCAAATTCAAAGTCAGTATAATTATATCATAGGTTTTAGTTCAATCACTGAAGAAGGGGTGAAATGATGAAATTTTCCAACGGACAGTGGCTTATTCGCGATGGATTATCCATTTCTAATCCGGCGGAAGTCCGCGATTTTGATATCGGTCAAGATTCAATCACGGTCTATGCGCCCTGCAAACCCATTGATAACCGGGGGGCCACTTTGGACGGGGCGTTGTTTACAGTGAGCTATTCATCGCCCATGACGGATGTCATTGGCGTGCGGATCGCTCATTTTACGGGTGAGGAATCGCGTGGACCCGAGTTTGAGATTTGCCGTGAGGGTGCTCCGGTGAAAATCGAGGATGGCCCGGAGGCGTTGACCTTAACCAGTGGTAATTTGACGGTGGGGATTCAGAAGAATACCGGGACCACCAAAAAATGGGCGGTTGATTTTTCGGCCGACGGCCGGACGATCACCGGCAGCAGTTTTGGAAACACCGGATTTGTGGTCACGGATCAGCATGAAGTGTATATGAAAGAGCAACTCGACTTAAAAGTGGGTGAGTGTGTTTACGGACTCGGCGAGCGCTTCACCTCGTTTGTGAAAAACGGGCAAGTGGTGGATATCTGGAATGAGGATGGCGGAACCGACACTGAACAAGCTTACAAAAACATTCCCTTTTATCTTACCAACCGCGGTTACGGCGTGTTTGTCAATCACCCGGAACAGGTATCCTTCGAAGTGGCCTCGGAGAAAGTCTTTAAGGTTCAGTTCAGCGTCCCCGGGGAACAACTTGAGTATTATATTATTTACGGTCCCACACCGAAAGAGATTTTGGAGAAATATACCCGTTTGACCGGGAGGCCCGCCTTGCCGCCGGCTTGGTCCTTCGGGCTTTGGCTGTCCACTTCGTTTACGACTGAGTATGATGAAGCAACCGTCAACAGTTTTATCGACGGGATGGAAAAGCGGGATTTGCCGCTGGCGGTTTTCCATTTCGATTGTTTCTGGATGAAAGAATACCACTGGTGTAACTTTGAATGGGATGGCAAAGTTTTCCCCGATCCTCAGGGTATGCTGGCCCGTTTAAAAGCCAAGGGGCTCAAGATATGTGTCTGGATCAATCCTTATATCGCCCAGCGTTCCCGGTTGTTTACCGAAGGGAAAGCCAAAGGATATTTACTGAAAAAGAGCAACGGAGATGTCTGGCAATGGGATCGCTGGCAAGCCGGCATGGGTATCGTCGATTTCACCAATCCGGAGGCTTGCCGCTGGTTTACCGGATATCTGGAAAAATTATTGGATATGGGAGTGGATTGTTTCAAGACGGACTTTGGCGAGCGCATTCCCACCGATGGGGTCAGTTATTTCGACGGTTCGGACCCCATGAAGATGCATAATTATTATACCTATTTATATAATCAAACCGTCTTTGAACTCTTGGAAAAGAAGCTAGGACCGGGAAAAGCCGTGGTATTCGCCCGCTCGGCAACTGTGGGCGGCCAGCAATTCCCGGTTCACTGGGGCGGCGATTGCTGGGCCAATTTCGAGTCCATGGCCGAAAGTCTGCGGGCCGGGTTATCTTTGGGTCTTTCGGGGTTCGGATTCTGGAGCCACGATATTGGTGGTTTCGAACAGACGGCCTCGGCCGGGGTTTATAAACGCTGGGTCGCCTTTGGGCTGTTATCCTCCCATAGCCGGTTGCACGGCAGCAGCTCCTACCGGGTGCCCTGGCTGTTTGATGAGGAAGCCGTCGATGTCTTGCGGCTCTTTACCAAACTGAAATGCAGCCTGATGCCTTACCTTTTTGCCAAAGCCTGTGAAGCCAAGCAAAAAGGGATACCGGTAATGCGGGCGATGATGCTGGAATTTCCCGAAGATCCGGCCTGCGATTATCTGGACCGGCAGTACATGTTGGGCGATTCGTTACTGGTGGCTCCGGTATTCAGTGAAGACGGCATGGTTAACTACTATGTTCCTGAGGGTTGTTGGACCCATTATCTGACCGGTGAGAAAGTATCGGGCGGCTGCTGGCGGGAAGAACATCATGATTATTTGAGCCTTCCGCTGCTGGTCCGGCCTAATACGGTCCTGGCCGTGGGTAATGTCGATAATCGTCCGGACTATGACTTTGTTCAAAATGTCGTTTTGCAGGTGTTTAATCTTGAAGATGGCCGGGAAGCCTCAACCACGGTTTATAATGGCGGGGGTGCCGCTGAGTTGGAGATTGATTTAAGGCGGACCGGGAAAATCATTTTCGTTCAGGCCCGTGGAGCTGGAAAACCTTGGACTATATTGTTAAGGGGTATTCAAGATGCCAAGATTGCAGGTGGAGGGACTTGCCAGGCAACTCCGCAGGGGGTTCTGATCAAGCCGGAAAGGTATACGGGGGCATTGGAAATTCAAGCCGAAGAATAAATGAGACCAACATGGGAAAACTCATGAGCCGTTGGAAGAATTTCCATTTCCGGACTCCGGCTCAAAATGGGTCTTGATGAATTGTCTGAGCATTTGGATCCCAGCCTGGTCTAATTCGGCCGCATATTCAATGATTCCGATTGCTTGGGGAACCAGTTTCCGGACGGAATCAATCACCGCCCGGGAACTGATCAGGTATTCGATTCGGCCGAGCATTTGGTGGAAAGCTTCCCGATCGTCGGTGCCGCAATTTTCTACTTGGAGATGATGAATATCAGCCTTTTCAATGGCCTGTTTCATCTTTTCCGTATAAGCCTTGGTCATGCAGACAATCCCGACCCGGGTCCCGGCTGGAAGGGATCTGATTTTCATGAAGGTTTCCAGATAGGGGGCAGCCATGACTCCCAATACAGTTTTACGGAATGGTTCGAAAAAGGCCTTGACATCTTCTAAATGGGTAAAGTTGGTTACAATAAAATCAGCGTTTTTGGCCGTGGTTTCGTCGATTTTCTCCGTCATTTCATGAAGGAGGAAACCGGCAACCTCAATATTTAATTCCTTTTGGAGAACACTCCGATAGTGGTCCATATCCGGCTGGTTGCACTCAATCATCAAAGCTTTAAGACGTTTCAAAGGCTGATGAAGGCCCGGAGCCTCTAGCCCTAGAATGGTTTGATTAAAGACAACCGTAAATAGATCTTCCGGGGAAAAACCAAGTTGTTGGGTCCGTTCAATCATTTCTTGCGCTACTTCGAGCAAAGCTTGGTGATCTTGATGAGCAGAAGAAGGCAATTTCTCCGCAATATACGTACCTTGACCCTGTTTGGTCATGAGTAACCCCTCCTGTTCCAATGCTTTGTAGGCGGCAATCACCGTATTCCGGTTTATCTGCAGATAAATCCCCAAGTCTTTTGGAGTTGGAACCTGGCTGCCCGGTTGCAGCGCGCCGCTTAGAAAATAGAATTTAATTTGCTCTTTTAATTGTTGATAAATGGGAAACTCGGAACTTTTATTGATTTTGAATTCCATTTAAATCCTTTCAGTTCATGTGTCTCCGTGGTCTATTTTGAATTCGCCACAGAGACACGGAGAATATAATCCATTTTTTTGGGCGCCTCCGGCTCCCGGCATAGTATAGAGGTGTATTCCAGGATCATGGCTTCACGAAGAGCCTTTTCCGGGTAAAGCGGGTGAATGACCACCCAGTGGATGGTTACTTTCCATCCACTGGTATAATTTCCACAAAGGACTCCCAGAATCCTGTGCCGATACCACAGGATGTAAAGATCATTTATTTGGGCGAGAATTTTTTCCTCTGGCAGCATTTTACTGTCTGCATGCAGCAAACGCCAGATAGACCCAAGATCGGAAAGAGCGGCTTTTTCAAAACAGATGGTTTGATCATTCATGACGAATTCTCCTGAAAAAAGAATGTATATAGACAGATGTTTATTTCCGGATGCCGGTGCAGTTTGGACATACTTTACGGCAAATATAACATTTGATGCGCCATTCTCCGCCGTTGTGTTCTCCAAAAGCATAATTCCTGCATAATGGCTGGTTGATTGAAATGCCGTCCAGAGCTTTTACCGGACATGAATCCAGGCATAAGGTACAATTTTTGATACAACCTTCATAGGGGGCAATGGGGTCGGCCTCCAAATTTTCTCCAACAAATACTCCGCTTAACCAGATCATATTGCCGAATTGCTCATTAACCAAAAGCGTATTTTTGCCCATTTTGCCCAGTCCGGCCAGAACAGCCGCATGTTTTAATGAGATAATTCCTCGAAACTTGCCGCTCTCCGCATCCCATTCATCCGGACCGGTAGAATTCATTGGAATGGCCGTCATTTTGTGCTCCTCTAAATACTCCGATAACTTCACCGCCATTCGATTCATTTTGGTCTTCAATTCGTCGCGAACCGTGGTGTAGGGTACCGTCGATTTTCCATCAAGGGTGCTTTTAAGAAAACGGGATGCGAGAATAATCACGGATTTACAAGCGGGTAATACATCTGTGGGATGGAACCCCTTCGGAGCTTCCTGAAAACGGTCTACGGAAGCAATTCCGCATAAATCAGCCCCTAATTCGGAGGCTGTTTTTTTTATTGCGACAGTAGAAATCATAAGCGACATGATGAAACTCATCTCCTTGTCGGTTTTTAAATTTATAGTTTTCTAGTTAACTAGATAACTATATATTAAAGCGAGATAAATGGATTGTCAAGAAATATATGGAAAACTAGGTTGAACTATAAAATTGGTATAATCCCTTCACTCCGATCATATATTCTAATAGATATCAGAACCAGACAGGTATCGGAGAAAATGGGGGCGCCGGGATGAAAAATTATGAAATTAAGAGTGTTGGTCCGGCATCGGTCTTTAAACTTTATTTTGTCCTCGGGTTAATCCTCGGATTAATTCTCAGTTTGGTGTTGGTATTGGTCGGAGTGAGTTTAAATAGCATCGGTCTCCAATTAGGAACCACTAGTTTGCACAACATTGGCCTATTACAGGTCGGGGCGGTTATATTGGGCATAATCCTGGCTAGTTTGGCCTACGGGTTGTTGTTGGGGATTGTTGCGTGGATTGGCGCGGTCATTTATAATGCTTTTGCGGCACTGGTGGGCGGTATTACAGTAAAGATATCTGAGCGGGATTAAAAATTTTAGTTTATAACCGAAAACCAAGTTGCATATATTTTGTCATTTCCAGGAGCGCTCCTGGCTTTTTTTTGCCGTTTTACGACATTAAAACAAAGTTGGGATAACTAGTCGCCTATATTGGATTGGAGACTTCGGCCGGTAATTCCCAGTTCATATCATTTTATTACAAAACCTTATTCCGAAACAATTCATGAAACATAATATATGTAAGAAGACCCCCACAAAACTGCCGGCAGGTGATGCCGATGGGCAATGCTAACGCCAAAGGCGGATGCTGGGGCGGATGTTCTGGACCGTATGGATAATCATTATTATTTTATTTTGCCGCTGCTGCTGTTGTTGCGGTTCCATTTAATCGATTAATCCACCCACAAAACAACTGAGGATACCTCTTTATCAAGGGGTATCCTTTTCGATTGTTTTCTTTGACCCCAAAGGGATTGACGGATATCAAATGGATAAAAAATTGAAACATCTTGATTATATAATTTTCATCATATATACACAAAGTGAACACACAGAAGTCACATGAATTTAGTAAATAATAAAGTATATTGGTGAAATTATCTGAAAATAAAACTCGTTTGAGAATGAATTGGGAAATAAGCGGTAGGAGCGATTATCATGTCAATACTATCCAAAATCCAAAAGATTAATGTTATGCGGGAAAAAGGTGCAGGGACCTTGGATTTATTAAGGCTTATTGCTTCGATGGTTGAATGCGACCTTTATCTTACGGACAGCACCGGCAATATTATCGGTTCAAATATTGAAGAGAAACAATTCTTAACAGATGAATTTAAAGAGCGAATAATAGAATTAGGAAATACGTTAACCAATATTTCCTTATATGGAGGGTTCTTGAAAGATTCCCAATCGGCCAATGTAAAGCTAACGTTGATTCCGCTTAGAAACTCAAATATAATCAGGGGCCATCTTGTACTGGTTAAAGCCAGAGAACAACAATTTTCTGAGCAGGACCTTATATTAGCGGAGATTTTGGCATTGATCATCACTGGCAATGGACTTGAGGAAAAAGCCGACCGGGTAACCGAACATAGAACCCGGCAACCGGTAAATTTCGAAACTGCCTTAGGGTCATTGACTTTTTCAGAAATCAAAACCGTTCACGGGATAGTCGTTGAGTTAAATGGGATGTCGGGAGTACTTGTTATTGGTAAGTTTGCTACCAAAATTGGAGTGTCAAGATTGGTGATTATGAATGCTATCCGCAAATTGGAGAATGCAGAAGTGCTTTATTCCCGATCCATAGGGACGAAAGGAACCTATATCGAAATAAAGAACCCGGATATACTAAAAAGAGTGAAGGGAAACGGGTTTATATCATCAATTATACAATAAATACTCTTGATTATCGCTGTCCTCTTACGGATAAAGGGGAAAGATTTATCATTTACAGTTGGCGATTCTCGTTATATAATGATATCGAACATATATTCGACTTGCCATTGAAAGGAGCATAATGATCGAGGAAATTGGGGAATCCATTGATGTAGTAGCGGCCTTTTCGGCCGGGAAGATATCGCCGATTTTGTTTTCGTGGCGTCATCGAAGGTATATCAATCTAAAGGTAATAAGTATCTGGAGTGAGACCGAAGGGGATGCTAAGCAATTTCACATTTCAGTACTCACAGATAGCTCAAATCTGTATGAGCTGTGTTTTCGCACCCGGAATTTCCAGTGGACCCTGGCGAAGATTTATCATGAGTAATTGGGAGGGCCGTTTGATCTTGCATATTGACGCCGATGCTTTCTTCGCCAGTGTGGAGCAATCCTATAATCCGCTGTTGCGCGGGAAATCTGTGGTAGTATGTGGTCGGCCTATTGCCAAGGGGATTGTTACCGCCGCCTCCTATGAGGCTAAAAAGTTTGGAATCAAAGCTGGAATGCCGATCTTTGAAGCAAAGAAATTACTTCCGGGCGCAATTTATATTCCGGTCGATATCCCCAAGTACTTAGACTTTTCAACCAAACTACTAAAAATATATCTTCAGTATACTAAGATTTTGGAGCCTTACAGTATCGATGAAGTTTTTTTAGATCTTACCGGTCAATACCCTGATAGTGATCCGGAAAAATTAGCCCGGGCAATTAAGGCTCAAGTTAAAGCTGAATTAGGAGTTACGGTTTCGGTTGGGATCGGACCCAATAAGTTAATCGCCAAGATCGCTTCTGAATATCAAAAACCGGATGGACTATTTTTGGTGAACCCGAAAGAGGTTTTGACTTTTCTTGCCGCTCAGCCTGTCGAAAGTTGTCCGGGAATCGGGCCGAAAACTACCCAAGCTTTAAAGACTTTGAATGTTCGCACATTCGCGGACCTTATTGCTATTCCGGAAGGGAAACTTCGTTTGATGTTCGGAGTTAATGGTTTTAAACTTTACTTGGCAGCGCGCGGGATCGATGATTCGCCGGTAATCGCTCTGGATCAATTGCCGCTGGAGAAGAGTATGGGCCATGAAACAACCTTTCCCAATTGGATAAGTTCTCAGGAACAAATCGAGGGTATTCTTTGGGAGCTTTCATCAAAAGTCGCTTTTCGCTTACGGGAACGAAAATTGCTGGCCCAAGGTGTCCGCATTAAGATCAAGGCTAAAAGCCACGGCTCGACCAAACAGACATATGATAAGCGTTTTTCCGGACCCACTGCAGATGATGGCGAGATTGCTTATTTGGCAGTTCATTTATTTTTGATGCATTGGAACAGGAAAGCTGTCAAAGGAATTGGAGTAACAGCTTTTGCGCTGGTATCGATGGAATCCGTCGGCGAGCAGATGCATCTTTTTCCGCCCGACTCGGTAAAGGGTGAATTGATTCCCGCGATTGACTCAATTAAGCAAAAATACGGAGCAGGAATTATTACCCGGGGAACGAATTTGCTTGCGAGCAGAGCAAATGGAAAGCGAGGTAAAACTATTGGACCAGGGTCAAATGCTAATCGGAACTTGCGGCTTCTCATACAGTGATTGGAAGGGGGTACTTTATCCCCAAGCAATAAAACAAGGGGCAATGTTATCTTTTTATGCTTCTCAATTTAACGCTGTTGAACTAGATTTTACCTATTATGCGATACCCAATTACCGGAATATGGAGGCAATGGCACAAAGGACTCCCAAGAACTTTACTTTCAGCGTAAAAGCCCATCGCTCCATGACCCATGAGTTTTCGGGTGATCCTGAGCAAGATCGTAAGAATTTTCACAGCTTTGGGTTAGCGCTGGAGCCTTTGTTAGCCAATGGTAAACTTGGTTGCGTACTGGTTCAGTTTCCATGGGGTTTTAAATATACCGCCGTAAACCAATCTTATTTAGGTTTTGTCCGCGAAGAACTGGGGGATTTACCGGTTGTCGTCGAATTCCGTAATGTTGAATGGGTACGAGATGATGTTTTCATTAAGCTGGGACGCTTAAATCTCGGATTTTGTTGCGTGGATGAGCCGCAGTTGGAGGGGCTATTTCCGTCGCTTATCCACCCGACATCTTCTATCGGCTATCTCCGTTTTCATGGCCGGAATGCGGCTAAATGGTGGAATGCCAAGGAAGGTTGGGAGCGGTATGACTATCAATATTCCAAACAGGAATTAGAAGAATGGGCTCCGAAAATTTTAACGCTACAAAGCCAAACTCAGAAAACTTTTGTGCTTTTCAATAATCATCACGCTGGTCAGGCGGTTATCAATGCCAGAATGTTAAAGGAATTGCTGGGGGAATAAAGTCCAGTTGTAAGAATAGAAGTCAATTCAGTAATTATCCTTTCTCGTCATTATCCTGGGAATCCTGATCGAAATAAAAATGGGGTTGACGAAGAGAAAGGTTTATGTTAAGATATGATTCCTGTCACTCGAAAGAGTGCAGCGTCAAACGTTGAAACTTGGTTGTAACAA